>SESG01034569.1_pt1 | contig 48413 bp, 76 predicted proteins | sample 3171421 | NCBI WGS metagenome assembly SESG01 (sample SAMN10866946, study PRJNA518727) | freshwater metagenome | biome: subpolar coniferous forest; feature: holomictic lake; material: water; isolation source: holomictic Lake 227, 6 m and 8 m depth | place: Canada: near Kenora, Ontario | collected...
TGATACAGAACTTGAAGGAGATAATGAAGGACTATTGGATGAAGATGGAGATAAGGATGGTGAGTTAGAAGGTGAGTTTGACGGAGAACGTGAAGGTGAATTTGAACTTGACGGACTTAAAGAAGGGCTGATCGAACTACTTGGTGAACGACTTGGGCTGTTAGAAGAAGAAGGACTAAGAGATGAAGAAATGGATGAAGATTCAGACGAACTTACTGATGAAGATTCAGACGGGCTTACTGAGCTTGAAGGTACTATATCTTCACCATATACATAATAGATAAAATCAAAATATGGGTTCAAGTTATACCCATAATAATTATCTAATGATGAACCAGGGTCAGTATAAGACCACGTATCATCACCAACTGCAAGTCTGTGTTGATAATCCCCGCCAGTACAACTTGGGGCTGTTATGACAATTAAATAATAATTACCACTATCTATTTCAACTTGATTATTACCTGAAAACGTAAATGAAACAAGACCAGTTGAAATACTTGGTAAATAAACACCATCTGAAGTAGCAATTAGGGTTGAATTGCTTGGGAAGCAATTATCATAAGAAGTTGCAAGATAAATACTGGCATACCCATATCCAATTAGTGACCCATAATTAAAAAGATACATCGTTACTGATGTGATCCTAAATGTTTGTGATGCTAAAAATGACTGTCCTAAGTATGTAGAACCATAAACAGGAAACCCGTCATGTTGGTTTTCTACTGGATAATTATTTCTTAGAATGTCCATAAACATCAAAAATTACATCATACGTTGCCCCATTATACCAAGTACCCCAATCACTATAAATAAGAGTACCCTCATGGGTAGGTGAGGTATTATCAACACCAATATATAAGTATGGACTGGCATAACTTGAGTTTGTACCACTTGTATCAACCGCAATAAGATAATAACTGTTAGCGTTTAATAAAATCTGATTACTACCAGTAAACCAAAAAGTTGTAAATCCTTGTAATGCATTAAATACTAAAGAATCAGAAGTTGCTATTGCCCCAGCAGTAGGCACAGAATCATAACCAGCTACTTCATAAATTTTTACACAAACATTACCAGTAACCCCATCACCACAGTAAATATAAAACCTACAACTATCAAGTTTATAGGCTTCATTAGTATAGAATGTTTGCCCAAAAGGTGAGGCTTCATTATATAATGCTGTAACACCAGTAAAATTAGTCCAACCGTAGGAAGCTATCGTGGTCATTATTCAGTATCATTATTAACATTCCTATAAATGATAAACCATATAATAGCGTCATATTGCTCACCCGTTGTAATACTTTGCATATCGTGAAAGTAATCTTGGTGAGTTAATATTTTATCTACTATTGGTTTACAAACAGAATCTAAGGCATCATATTTATCAGCCTCTAAATCTTTGATTTGATTATTATTCTTTGCTGTGAAATCATCAAGTATATCTGTTCGATATTTTAGCCATTGTTTCAACTGATTTTCAGTATAAGGTTTTGCTAAAAAAGGTATTGTTACCTGCTTAGCTGTAATGTATGCTGTATCTTTTGCATTGATAGCAGATTTTTTGGTATTGATCTTAGTCTGGTCTTTATACTTTAATTTTCTTGGCATGGCTTTATAATTTTAGATCAGTCCAACCCTCGATTAATTCTAATTTTGACTCCTGCCAATTACGGCAACTGCGTTGACTCACAAAGTCCTGTGGACGCCACTTTGAGCGTGACAGGTTATTCTCATGACGCACATCAATATTGGGAAACTTTGAATAGTACCCTTCGGCACTGTCATCACTGAACCCCTTGTTCTTTATGCTCCGCGTTCCTGGCTCATACCCACCGTTGTTGAATCCTTGCTCCTCAACCCGCTTGACCCTGTTTTCAAACTCCGTGATCAACTTATCACGGTAGGCGCAAAGCTGTGACAGTGATTTGTGATCATACTTGATTGCGAACCCGTCTGTTTGTCTAACCCGCCACAGGTTCATATTATAATAGTAGATGTTCCGATCCTTGGGTACAAAGTCAAAATGTGACTTGTGGTAAAACACGTCGTGCTCGCAGAAAAATACCACATCTGTATCCAACCTATACAATCCTTCAAGTATCTGACGAAACATTGTTAGAACGCTTCTTTCAGCCTCTAACACATAATTTTCACCCATATTGATAGGCTTCAAACTGACTGACACCAATTTGTGACCGTTCACACTGGCTTTTATCTGTTCCTGACATTTGGTGAACAATGGTTCTGCAAGCTCATTATCTGTGTAATAAAGTACTCCAGCTGTCAACTTCTTTGGTAAGGGCCAATTTCTGACCTTAGTGAGCATATCTTCTGACCAACCGGGAACTGGGCCAAACCTGTCAAGGAGCCATGATAGAGGGTAAATCTGTTTGTCCCATTTGTTATCAAAGAAGAGTTCCCTTATCTGTTTCTTAGCCCCTTCTACTTTTCTCCCTGACTGCTCATAAGGAAATCCAAAGTCTCCTCCCTGAGTCCTAAACATATGAGCATAATAAGTGTTCTTGTTCACCACTACTCTACCACCCGAAAGCCATGTTTTGCATGCTACTTCAATACCTTGTGAGCCCCAGCTTCCAAGGGCTTCATCACAAATATTCAACTCCCAGTATTTCTCCCTTGTGAGCATAAAACAACTTCCTTGAAGTGACATAGTTTCTACCAAGTCTCCTGTCTGGAATTTCTTATACTGATTGTAATACTGAAAATGAGGTGTCTCATCAAAACAATAGGAGGTGGATTGTGGATTTGTTTTTGGAATCCAAACTACGTCTTGTACAGTGGGTTTTCCACATTCTGCACACGGTCCACTTGGCCCTTGATACCTTGTGTGACCGTCCTCACAAACCCAATTGAAAGCATGCAGGTTCCTCATCACTGGGACTGCTGTGTAATTGGGCTGCATTATACTCATCATCTTCACGTCAAACCCTTGATCAAAAGCACAATGGGCATCGACTTTCATTATGTAAGTTGCCTCAGATAATAGACAGGCTTGATTTGTTGCAGCCCTCTGGCCTTTGGATTCTGTATTTTTGATGACTATTAATCTTTCATCGTCCCATAATACAGGCTCCTCAGTAGTGTACCCGTCAAGGACAACAATGATCTCAGTATCACCTTCCATGTGTTTATAAATGTCCTCTACAGTTTTACGTAGAAACATTTCGTTTTTGGCGGGGATGATTATCGAAAGTGCTCTTTTCATCTGTTTTTACGAATATATTCCATTAGATCGACTGTCTTCTCCCAACTGCTGGGAGTCTCGTTAGGCAAGCTAGAATGATCAAGCTCTCCAGCCCTCTTTGAGGCGAACTGAATAGGATGGTTGACTTCTTCGGCTATTTGCATAACAGTGTAGTTCTGATTTCCCCCAAGCTTATACGTTCCCTTCTTCCATTTCATAGACAGAATAATAGCTTGGACAATGTCTTCTACATACCCATAAGTCCTGTTCGCTGAGCCATCACCATAGATGATAGATGTAGAACTGTTCAGAAACTTATCTGCAACACTTCTGCTACCTTGGCCGTACACATTAGGGAATCTTAGGATAATATAATCGTCACACATCATCTTGATATACTCCTCACAAGTCTTCTTAGATAAACCATAGGGAGATATGATCGTCTCCTGAATCGTTCCCCCAGAAGAAGCAAAAATGAAACGAGCATTTGAATAGTGTTTGGCTAAACGGATTGTTCCCAAAATGTTAGTCTCAGCATTCTTGTAAGGGTCTTCCATTGAAGCTATAACTCCCGGCTCAGCAGCCAAGTGAATCACAACATCAGCCTCTGGAAGCTCACAATTCAAAATGTCATTACCAGACTTCTTATCAAGCCCAGTAAATTCAAGAAAATGTTTTGACAAGTAACTCCCTATGAAGCCTTCGTGGCCTGTTATTACGACTTTCATATCCCCTATTTTTTTACCCAAAACCATGTAGGACATTTGTCATTAGTGAAAACAAACCAAGGAGTGACACCATATACATAAGCCCATGTATTGACTGCATCCTTAACATGCATCAGATTTCCTGAGTGTTTAGCCCTGAAATAGTCGTGGCCTGCAATGATACCACCTTTCCTGACTTTCTTTGACCATTTGGCAATGTCCTCAATCACATACTCAAGAGCATGGTTCCCATCAATGAAAACGAAATCCAAAGACTCATCCTCAAACTTCTTGACAGCATCCATTGACCAAGCCTTGATCAACTTACAATCATATCCTTTTGTGTTGGCTTTTGCTTGGGCATAAAAATCGTCCAAATGAGCTTGTTTCCTGAAGTCCCTATAAGTAGGATAGCTTTCCCATTTATCAACACCTGTCATCTTAAAACCAGCCTCACAGAGGACCTTTGTGAACTCCCCTTTCAACACTCCAATTTCAACACCGATTTTTAAACCCAATTCATTAAACAGAATAGGAAGTTCTTCCCACCTGCTTTTACTTATTGCCAGTGGCATTTTACCAGTCACATCAAGACCGTATTTTTCAATGATGTATTTTTCAGCATCCATAGTTATTTATTTAAAAATTCAAGTAATTGTTCCAGTGTATTATTTGAAGAGCCATAAATTTTATGAAACTCCCGGTGAGCTTTTTCACATAATGTAATCCCATTACTAACATCAAATCTTAATTCCTCATTAGTGGCAAAGTTTTGAATATGATGAGGATGTAGGGAATGACTGTTTTCTTTAGTCTTCTGACAAATAAACCCGTCTCTCTCAAATACTAACCTTCTCCACTCTTTATATTCATTTGACTTTCTCCAAAATTCATTCTTAGTAGTAACTCCACCTTTCCATTGAGGGTTATTAACTCCAGTTTTAAGCTCTCTCTGTAACTGTTTAACCGACTCAGGACATTTATGCCCCATCAAGGCTTCACTAAGCTTCTTCTTGGTTTCATCTTTTATTTTATACCCTAAATGAGCTTGCCTAATATTCTCCCTTCCCTCCTCTGACATAGGTTTATATTTCTTCCCTAAATGAGAAAGCCTGTTCTTCTCTTTAGTTTCTTCTGAATGTCTATCCCCAATTTTCATATTATTTCAATTTACGTAACTGGTCCTTCCAGTTTTTAGGCCAATTAGGCATAGGCTCAAACTTTTCACACAAACTTATAAAGAAATCATTTCTCTCCCTAAGCCACAAATTAAATGAATAAGCATAACTTGCTTCATTTAATGATTTATGTAGGGTGTACATTCTTCCATATAAACGCCCCTTATGTAAATGTGCGTACCAAGTATTTTTATTTGAAACAACTCTTCCACCATTTAACCATGTCTCAAAAGAAATGCATTCTGCTTCTTGTCCCCATCCTTGATACTTCAAATCCATGAAGCCCCTTTCCTTGAACCAGTCCTTAGTCATAAACCAACATGACCCCTGAAAGGTGATTGTATCAACAATAAGCTCTTCCATGTGTTTGTGAGTCCTATCATCCCAGCGGAAGCCATGAATCTTATGCTCTGATACCAATGGATGAAATTGAATGTATTCAAAGTCAATAGGAGGTCTGTCATCAACCTGCTCCTGAATACACCAGTTTTCAGCATCCAATCTGTTCCTTCTTGGGACTTGAACAAGGTTATTCTGAAAATGATCTTCAATAAGTTGTAATGCAAAGTTTGGAGCCACCATACAATGAGCATCCAATGACATGACAAACTCAGTGTTACACTGGTCAACCATCATGTTTATCCCTTGCCTCTTGTGATTTTTTCCATCACCATGAGGGATTCTAAGGTATCTTACTCTGGAGTCAATTATTGGTTCTGGTTCTTCAACTGTGTACCCGTCTAAAACAGGGTAAATCATCACCTCATCACCAGTATTCTTCAGAACATCGAGGATTGTCTGATTGAGAAATTTTTCATTCCGACTTGGAATTGCGATTGAAAGCCTTGGGATTGTCATGCGAAATATATGTTAATTTATGAAATATCATACCACAATTGACCTATAAATGGTGTTGCTGGGGCTGTTGCTGAAACTGTAACTGAAGTCAGTGCCAAAGCATCCAAAGCCCCTTGTACGTTTGTCGCTATCAATGGATTTCCTGAAGGAACATAAGAAACTGCCCCGGCTGAAACAGAAGGTGTTCCTCCACTGGGTAAAGGGCTTGAACTACGATAATCTGCTGACTCCTGAAAGTTACCGTCACCCTTATAGATGAAACGGTAAATGATCTTATAGTCAGGATTGATATTAAAATTGGCTAAAGAAGGTGCCGTTTCAGCTCTTGCTAAAGGTAAAGTAGTATAGTCTGCTGCTGCTTGAGTAGGGATAATATAAATATGCCTGTCAATATCATTTGAAGCATACACCCAATAACAAGCAAAGTTACTGGCTCCTACATTCCGCAAGGAGTAATCACTTGTTCTGAGATATTGTGGTTGTCCTGTTGTTCCTATATAGGGTAAAGCATAATCACCAAAAGTGTAAACACCAGCACTCACTTGGTACCAACCTCTCATTGTGGTACACTTTCCAGTAGCAAAATCCAAGTCCTCATCATGATATGAGCCTGTTTCAATTTGTAATAAAGCATCATTGGTAGTAGTAGGATTAGTTTTATCTGACCCACCTTGGTATCTTAACCCAACAGTATCATGTGCCCATTCATGCCAATCTAAATCCCTTGTATGATTATGTCTTTCATTTTGAACAGCCCCTGCACTTCCATTCCAGAACACCGTACAAACAAATACATTTTCTTTGAAGTTCCAAGATGAATCTGACCAGTATAATTTTCCAGTAGTATCTTTGAAATAAATGAAATACTCTTTATTTGTGGATAATGTATTTGAGCTGTTATCTCTATCAGTAGTCAAGTCCAAATCACATACTAATGAAGTTACTACAACCTTTTCCCCCTTATACCAATAAGTTGCTGAAGCTAAAGTGACTTCGTGTGTAGCATTACTAAAAGCTAGTGTGCCAGAAGACTCAATCCCATGTAGGTTTGACTTGCCCAACATGATTGGGTTCTTGTTTGCATCAAACCCCAAAACATAGTTGACAGCAGCAGCCACAATCTTTTCATCAATTGTAGTGCCGTTGCTTTTATGTAAAATGTAATCCCCATCAACCATAGCCTAAATTTTACCAGTTTGTTGCAATTGGTGAGCGTTTCCAAGTATTTGTTGCAGTGCAGACATATAAGAAATTGTCATCCTTAGCAACTGTTCCGGCTGTTCCTGTGCTTCCCTTTGTTGCTGGGGCTGTCACCCAAGTAGAAATATAGGCTGTGGAGGCTGTGAAAGCAGCACTTCCAAGCGTTCCACCGTCCTTAATGATCTTCCCTGTTATGCCATTGAATACAGCCACATTGTTATCTGAGCAGCTTGCTGGGCCAACCACAGCCCCATCAACATTTGTCTGAGCCACAGTCCAGTCAGCATCGACATTGCCAGAACCAGCCCTGTCAACCATAGCCAGAACTAAATCTCCAACTTCACAGACTTTCCCTTTGATTGTTCCGGCAGTTACAACCCTGTAAGTCCAGCCAGCCTCATAAGTAGCAAGTGAGTTGAATGCAGCGATTTCATGAGTACCCCCTGAGCCCACAGTCCCTTTGAATAACATAGCATCATTAGCAGCGAATAAACCAGCTGCATAAGCCTCTGTAGCCAAAATTCCTGTACTTGCCGGGAAAGTCAATGTCACATCAGCAGTCATTACCGCATTAGTGAGGGTCATTGTATGATCTTCACCTGCATTCAATGCTACATCAATAACGATCTTTCCAGTAGAGGAATCGCTATCAACTGTGAATGTGTTACTGGTTGTTCCTGTATCAGTTCCTTGAACGTGATTTACCGGGACTGCTATCCACTTCAAACCAGTTGTTTCAGCATTGTCACGGGCTAAAATATACCCGTCAGTGCCCCCAGCTAAGACTGTAGGCACTCTACTGGCATCAGCTGATAACAAACCAGCCTTAGCAATATTCACATACTTCTCGGTAAATTCAACACCCGCTACCGATACGTTCTGGGTTAAAATTAAATCAAATTGTGCCATGACTTTTGTTTATTATTTATTCCTCAAAATATATTTGGTAGCCTATTTTGACTGATTCTTTTGTCTCAATAGCCAATTTGACTATTTGGGAAATTTGTTCAGCATTCAAAATAACCCCACAATACAAGCCATGCTCTTTACACATAGCATCGATATTTTCTTTTACTGCATCGACCTTGGCATTTTCTTCAGCCTCAGCTAATGCTCTTAATTCTTCAATTTCCTTTAAACGGGCTAAAGCTTTTTCAGCCTCATTTTTTGCAACTTGTGACTTTCTCATATTGATTGAAATAAAACTGCTTTTTTCCATATTGCATCGTTCTCATCTCCACCCCGTACACATACATACAAATAATCATTGGTATATGAAAACTGGCCTAATATACCAGCATCCCTATATGTGAGCTTTTCCCCCTCTGTAAAATAGGAGGCTTGCCAATCTAGGAAAGCTGTTTGCATAGCCACCCATTCCTCTTCAGTCCCTGTGTACCCATTATCAATTGCTATCTGATAAGCTGACTTCCCAACAAGTGAAGCAATCCACTCCTGCTCTGTACCGTCAAACCCTTCAGATACTGCCAATTCATAAGCTGACTGTCCCGGTGGTGCAAGATATGGGACCGTAGGAGTTATCAAAGTAGGAACAACCTCTAGCAAAGCTATCTGAGCTGCCTCCTCAACAATCAACCGTAGAATTACTGGTTCGCTCATTAGTCAATTCTGTTTATCTGTATTTTACCGTAACCAATAGTAATCAATTCATCTTCATCAGTTACTCTCAACCACCAGTGAAAAGTACCAATCTTGTCCTGAGTATCTTCAGCAGTCAAATTTATTACAATCCCTTGGCCTGTTATCACTATTTCTCCATCTTGTGAAGTCTTAGTAAATAATACTGTGTGATCTGGATATTCCATGACAAATTCAGCATCTTTACCATTCATAGGTAAAGCATCTGGCACTATGAAAGCCAAAGGCTGAGGATAATCTCCCTCTTGAAGTGGCCTTAACTTTGTGGCTGATTCAACTAAGTATCTGGGCATCTTTTATTAAGCTGAAGGTGAAGTTGAAGGGCTAACTGAACTTGAAGGACTCAAAGAAGCTGAAGGTGACAAACTGGCTGAAGGACTAATAGAAGCACTTGGACTCTGACTTGCACTGTTAGAACTGCTTGGGCTCCTTGAAGGGCTTGCAGAACTAGACGGGCTCAAGCTTGGACTGTTTGAAGGACTGTTAGAGCTACTCGGAGAAACGCTTGGGCTGTTAGAAGGTGAATTAGAGCTTGAGGGGCTTGCAGAAGGGCTGTTCGAACTACTGGGGCTCAGCGAAGAAGAAGCACTGCTGGAAGGACTTAAACTCGGTGAATTTGAACTACTAGGGCTTACACTTGCGCTGACTGAAGCACTGTTAGAAGCTGAAGGGCTTGAACTTGGTGACATATTAAATGACACTGGATTAATAATCAGTGGCACATGATAGTCATTCCAGTACTCGATAAACTTAACCATGCTTGGAAAATTCACCCCGTTAGCATCCACCATCTGTTCCAATGGAGCATCAATAAAGTATCCATTTGGCTCCCCGGCAAATCTGATCTTCACTTGGTTCCCAAATACAGTCAATATAGGAAGAGCATTATTGTAAATAATGCCATTTATTTTACCTGTGTCAAATATGTATAGATTCATGATGGTTATGTTTAAAATGGTAACGGGTGTTTGTCATCCAATTCTTTTTCAATCTCTTTCTGTGCAGCCTCAATAGAAGGAAGAAGGATTTCTTTCTCAAATGTGCTTTGTTTCTTCAAAATATCTTTTAAAGCATCTGATTTAGCTTCTTTCAGCATCTTTTCTGTTTCTGGAATCCATTCATTTTTCAATGTCTCCATGTACTTTTTTCTCCCGGCTCCACCTAAACTTTTATAATGTTCAACTTTTGGCTCAGCCTCCTTCTTCATTGCTTCAACCCATTTATCCTCTTCATCCTGTTTCTTCTGCTTCTCTGCTCTATCTTTACTCTTGGCATCAGCTTCTTCCTGTCTGGCTTTATGTTCTGCTTTACCTTCATCTGACTTCCTGTATTCATCAGAATCTCTTTCAGCTTTTTTATTTGGAGACTCTTCAGAATCGTCTTTACCCCCTTTTAACGTACTTGGGTCTGGGTATTTATCCCCATTCATCCTAAACCAACCACCCTTACCATCTGCATACAGAGAAAATTTACCCCTTGGAGAGGATATATCTGCTCTTTCATCTGTCATGTAATCGACCTGAGCCCCTTCAAGAAATTTTTGAGTTTCCTCACTTGCAGCAGCTGTCTTAGCAATGTGTTCCTTCTTCAACTCAGCAAAAGATTTCTTAGGCTTCTCTTCAGCTCCCTCAGCTGCCTTTGGCTTCTCCTCAGTAGATGGTTTTTGTCCTCCTTCTCCTCCTTCAGGCTTGGTCAACATTTCCTGTTCCTCCTCTGTTTTACGTCTCTGCATCTCTCTGTGAGCTGCATTACGTATTTCAGGGTCCTTACTGTTCTTTACTGCATTCTGAAGGGCCTCAGCGGAAGCTGTTTTGGCATGTTCTGCCAAATCTGGGACTGTCTGTTTACTCTCAGTCTCATCTTCAGCTGTTTTAGGCTTGTTAATGTCGTTTTTTACCGGGACCCACCCAGTAGCTACCCTTTGCACTTTAACACCGCCATGAGTGCTTATAGTGCCTATAGGAGAGGCTTTTGCTTTCTTGATATCCTCAACCATTTCCCCAATAGTAGGAGCAAGTGATTTCTTAATAATATCAGTCTGAGCTTCCTGTTGTCTTCTGATTTCTTCTTGGAGGTCCATTGTGTTATACATTAATATTTTCATCGACATATTTTAAACACTCAGCTGTAATAGGGTCCATTTCTTTAGGCTCCTGACTTAACTTGTAAGCCCTTATAGCTTTCATCATGTTCTGGGGTCCATTCTGAGGCATCCCCCCGGCTTGTTCTTCCTCTGGTCCAAACTGATCAAACGGGTTTTGATCTTCCCCGTCTACCTCTTCATTGCTGCCACCGCCACCCATCATTTTCATCTGGGTAACCTGAAGCATCACTGGATTCAATATAGTATCTGTCTTCTCATTGTAGGGTCTTCCCATTTCAGCTTCAAACACTGACTCAAAGCTTACCATACCAGCTGACAATTTCTTTGCAATAACGTCAATCACATCAGCTTCATCTTGGTTATCAATACCCATGAAGACCAATTCATAATCTGCATCAATCTCTGACACTATCCATTTGGTCAAGAATTTTTCCACAAATAGAAGTAAAGGTTTTAATCCTTTCTTCTTGCTGTTTCTGACTCTTTCCTTCTGGTTAGCCTGACCAAATATCTTTGCTGACTTCTGGAACTCATACCCCAACTCTGAAGGGTCAATAGTGAACACTGAGCACAACATGATAATAAGGAACTCCATCCATTGCTGAAATTCCATGTCTTTGTTTGTCCCCTGAAGGTCCACCCATTCAAGGTCAATACCTGAGAACACCGGGAGCTTATGGGAGTTACCAACTCCAGAAATCATCTGTCTCCATGTCTGCCTGAAATCATTCACAACATCCATGTTAACCCCACCATCCTTGATATTTATGAAGCCTTTTGGATTACTCCCTTGTTTAAAGAAGTTCCCATTGTACTGCATACCCCACAAAGACCATGTAACAATGTCTAAGAGGACTTCTACCTCTGAAGTACCATACCCGTTCTTGTCAATAGCTGAAGCCTTATTACGCTGCGCATACATCAGCTCCCAAGGATAATATACAATCTCTTCTTTGGTCACTGGGTTATGCATCACATTACTCTGATACACTTGAGCGTATCTAGGCAACTGCCCAAACTGCTCTACATATTTCTGTTTTGACTGCTCCTTAAACCGGGGGTCTACTGTCTCCAGTATTCTGATTGTGGAGGCATCAATAGCTGTGAACCCTATAAGCTCAAATCTTCTGTTTCTTTCACACTCAGCAGCCAATTGGTCATAACATAGTGAATCCCTCATCACTTTACGGATAAAGTCATGAAGGTCATCATTTAGGTCCCATTTGGACTTTAATCCCCCATTCTCAAGAAAGTTGACTATGTATTCAATCTTCTTCTTTTCTTCAGCTTGGGTCTCCTTCTGGTTCTTATCAAACAGGCTCCTCTTTTTTCTGATTGTGTACCCTTCTGACTTGCCATCGTCAACATACCGTAAGAAGTTTTGTATCTGGAAAATCCTTGTGTTGATAATTGAACCCACAATAGGAGTATCACCAACTTTCTTCAATACCTCAAAAGACACCCGTTTTCTTTGCTGCTTATACCCGTTAGTGCTGTAATAAGCATCAAAGGGGTCAAACAGAAATGATCGAATGTCTTTTCTCTTCTTATTAGACTCTAGTTCCTGTAGGTATGTCTGAGCTTTGAAAATATCATTAGGGTCATTTGAAGTCAAAGCTTTCTCCAGAGCAAGGTTCTTCTCAATCTGTAACTTTGCAATTTCTTCATCAACCTGCTTAACATTCTTGATATTTGCCATAGTTTATTCTGCATCAGCAGTTACTGTAACAACGTAATTATGTGACACCAGTGTATTTTCACTTACCACAGTGTATGCTACAGGACTTGTGAAATCGTTCTCAGTGGTGTTACTTACCTGTTCAACTTCCCCAATATAAATCTTTGCCCCGGCTGAAGCTTCCCATACCCCAATAAGGTCTGTCACATCAGTACCAAAAGCCACCCCAACATCAACTGTCCTGTTACATACATTGATCATTAAATGGGTGTTGTGGCCCTTAGTAGCAAACCAGATAAATTCAGCTTCTGAGGACCCGGGAGGGGCATCTGGAGGCAATACAACTGGAGGGTCACCATAGGTGATTTCTTCCCCCTCTGCAAAGGTCCTAAGATTCAACCCAACTGCAACAGCTTTGTCCTTGAACTCCACTGCCATCAGTTCCACGTATTCATCCCATAGACCATAAATCTGACCTTCTGGCAATACCCCGGTACTAATCACCCCATTCTTAATGGATTTGATCTCATTAATAAACAAACGCTGGTTCTCAGCAATCCCGTTAGTCTGATAAATCACCTGCCAGCTCTCATCGACTGGGCTGAATACATATTGTCTCATGCTCTATGATTAAGCTGAAGGTGAAGCAGACGGACTGTTTGAGCTTGAAGGGCTAGCTGAAGGACTTGAACTTGCTGAGTGACTTGGAGAAGCTGAAGGGCTGTTTGAAGAGCTTGCAGCAAAACCAACTGTAACAGCTGCCTCTCCATCCTCAAAGATAGAAAGCGTAGTTGCTACCCCGGCTGAGTTTTTTCCATCAACAAAGGCCATTAAAACTGTGTGAGTTGTTTCAACATATCCATTAGGATAACCCAGAGCTTGTGCTTCAGGAAGCAACCCGGGAGTAACTACACCAGCTTTCTCTGACTTCACCTCATTGATAAAAAGCCTGTCATTGTTGCCAATTGCATTTGTAAGATAAGACACCTTCCAAGCATTGTTTAGAGGTGCAATTACATACATTTTCATAATATATTGTGTTTGGGATTATTGTCGGAATTATTTCTTATTTCTCATTAACTCAATATAATGATCTCTTTTAATAGCATGGTGGGTAATCATTTTCTCATCTTTATTCTTTTCCGCTGCTGAAATCATTCTTTTATGATAATTCAAAAAATCTTCATCTTCCCAGTCTGAAGTGTCACGGGACTTTAAATCTTTATCATTAATCCGCTTTTAGTCCTTTCTCTCCATACTGCTGTCCTACTCTTGCTGCTTTTCGATTCTCAGCAGTGTTTAAATAGGTCCCAGAACGTGACTTACTGATATCATCACCCGGGAGGTCCCAATCAATCTGAGCCTTTCTAATCATCATTGTAGAATAGACAAGGTGACCTTCTGCATCAGCATCAGCCACCTTAAATGGGACAAAAGACTTGATTTCATCAACTACTGACTTCATCAAATCGTCTCTGTTACCCTTACTAATCTCTATGTCTTTCAGATTTTCTTCAGCAAATATTTTTAGTTGTTCTGGTGTAAAAGCCTCAATTTCATTCAGTTTGACCAATCTGTAAAGCTCAGAACGGTGAATTGTTTCCATGTGTTAGGTTAAGTGTTTCATGACTCAAAATGATTTATTAGGATTATAAAATTAAAAACTTTATTTGACTAAATAAAATTTTAAGCAAATTATTTATATCCTCCCCATAATAAGACGTAAAAAGGGGAATTATCGTCTTCTGATACATTCCCCCGGGAAACTTAATAAAACTCCCTGTAGGACCTTAAATAGGCCTTAAATGTCAAATTTGGTCCTGTTTGAGTTTGGCAACATAAATGTAATACACATCATTTGGTTTACTCCTGTCAAGACTTATGTTTCTCCAAAGTGAATCTAAGAGCACATCTTTTGCTTGCTGATAGTTAGCATGTACTGTGCACTCAAGCTTCTCAACATCAAACCGTCTCTTCTCCTTCTCCTCATTCAGGGCTTCAAGTGTTTCAATATTGTGCTGGGACAACCTGTCAACTGCTAACTTCAGTGATTGGTTTTCATCCCAGACCTTAATCTGTTCCTGTTTAGCAGACTCCAAATCGGCTTCAGCCCTATGATATAATAAACACCAGTTCTTAGCTTGCAGCTCTGCTATATTTAAGCTTGTCATATATGTTGCTGCACCCATTTTCATCTTCTCATTCTCAGCAAGGATATCTTTAGTGTCAAGCCACTGTTTACCATCCCAAATCTTAGTGACAGGTTTCCAAGTATGATGACCCCACAATAAATCATATTTAGGCTGTTTTGTTGTTTCACCCCAAGAATAACTTGGTTCAACTTCTGGTTCCTGACTTGGGGACAAAGAACTTGATAAGCTCTTTCCCCCACCCTTCCATATCCTTCTTCTCTCTTTATTTGCTTTTGAAGGGGGAACAGGATTCTTCCCATATTTCTTATCATGTAAATAGGCTTTTACTCCAAACCCTAGCATTAACAACAAAGCAATAAGTGCCCCGAGTACAAAACTGTGTTCTATTACTAAATTTTCCATTGTTTTACTTTTTTAGACGTTCAATTATATCATTAATTATATCCCTTTGTTCTCTTGAAGAAGTTATCCCTTTAAGATTGTGCAACATCGACATGACCTGAGCCCACTCATTAGGATTCATGACATAGACCTCCCCTGTCATAGTCATATTCAAATTTTCATCAATATCATCCTCAAAATCATCTTGTCTCTTGATTTCAATTAAATCTGCCTTGAGCATTTCATTAGCTATCCCAATAGCTATTCCTCCTTGAATTTGTGAAATTATTCCTTCAGGATAAGAACTTGATTTAATCAATTTAAGGGGGACTCTCTTCAGGCATCTTATACGTTTCATAATACCTCCAATAATTCTGATTTACACTTCAGATCATATTCCAAATCTGCTATCCCAAATGAGTCAGTTGGGAAATGGACCTTAAATAGGTCTACCATCACCTCTGCTGCCTTTATTTGTGTGAAGTTACTACACCCCTCAATTGTGGCTTTGACCTTCTCAAAAGCCTTGTTACGGTCTTCTACTGCTTGTTGTGTCATGATCTACTTTTGTTTATGTAATGTGCTGATCTTAAACTCAAATCCACTTTTATTAAGCCTGTTTAGGGCATCCTTTTTTGAATAAGCTTTTATTGACACTTTAGTACCTCCAGTTGTTTCAAAAACATATTGATTCAACGGGCTGAATCCCGGAACAATTACTTTTGATCTGTCCTGTTTGTCTGATTTATGGATTTGTTTACTCATGGATATTAAATTTTTTAAACAACTTGACTAACCCAAACTCCTTCAAATCACTATGAGGGTGAAAGTTTACTCCAAGCTTTACCAATCCATCAATATCAATTAGCCAATTAGAATCATCATTGCTTTCAACAATCTCAATCTGACCTGCTTGGTTGTTATAGGTTCTAATCCTGACTTGTTTAAACAGGCTTGGAGCTAAGGCTAGTCTGGTGTATTTGATATTCTTCTTCCATCCCTCTATTATTACTTCATCCAAAGCTTTTGTTAAGTCCAATTCAAACTTAGTAAAGTCAAAACTGGGCGGGTTTACCCCTGCCCTCAAAGCTCCTGTATTGGTATCTGTAGTAGGGGCAAAATTACGTTCTCCATCAGTGTAGAACACTACAAATCCACCAGTATAATGCCCTGCAATACTGATCACATTGCAACCAGCATTATTACAAAACTTAGTAGCATCCTCAGCCCTGCTTAGGTATTGGTGTTTCACTTTCTGTTCCATTATACCCTCCCTCTCTTCTTCTCTTCTTGGTTAGCGATAAACTGGTTCAAATCCCTCAAAACCTTGTAAATTGCCCTGTCTTCATTGATAGCCCAAGTGTAGATAGCTTCAGGGTCAAAAAATGCCTTGTGTTGCTTCTTTACAACCCCGTTAAGGCCAATTACTGCCTCTGACTTGATATGTGCCCGTACACAAGTTTCCTTGCTTACATTGACCGCAAATAGGATTAATCCCGGCTTCTTTCTCATGGAGCCTTTCAAAGTGTATTCCTTGTTGATCTCAGCCACCAGCTCTTTGTCTGGTCTGAGCTGGTCTGGTTTGAATTGTTGTTCCATGATCTTTATTGTGTTATTACTTCTTCTATCTCTACTTTCAAATAAAACCCATTAGGCGCTTCTGATTTAGCTCTACCATAATAACACCTCCAATGCCTCTTTATTACCTCCCTATAGTTCTTAAACACCATCCTGACTATCTTATCAACCTTTGCTTCAGTATCAATTAAGTCAATGTCTACGAAATGTGATTTTACGATTAAGTGTTTCACTATCTAACTTGTTTTAGGTGGTTTACCATTTCTCTCTTGAGACTGGGTCAATATTACAAACCCTATAAGTACTACTGAAATAATTATCCAAATCATGATCTACGCTTTAAGTTTTTGAAGCCTGTAAGGGACTCGAACCCTCATAGTCACCCCTAGGGGGCTTTCTCTGACCAATTGAGATAACAGGCTTTCCAATATTAATCAAGTAGTTTATACCTGAATGAGAACTTTCCCATTTATAAGGCTGGGAGTCACCTATGATTCAACTTATGTATATGCACCTCGAAAGGGCTAATTTTATATAGCTAAGTTACCAGTCTCCTGAGTCAACTATTAGGGTGAAGCCAAGGGCGAATCTTGTACCCACTCCCTATTACGTTAATGGAAGTGAGGGAGTTTCTAATTTTACACATATTCCCATGTCGGTAGTACCCTGAAAATCTATAGGGCAACACAAAGCCAGTTACCATAAGAATCAACCCGTTAGGATGAAATTCTGGTTTGTGGTCTACTGTGACAACGGGACAGGAATGACCAACCCTCCCCTCAACCGGGGACACCCTTATCAATTCTAGGGCTACCACAATGGCTATTTTGGGGAGGATTGTCATGTCTTAGTTCCTCTTAATAGTGAGGGAAATGTAATCAGAAACACTAGCAAAACCTTCTCCACTATGCATCCTATCTAATGTGAGTGCTCCAGTCAAGTCGATATCATTCAAATTCAATTGTAGTGGAGTGAACAACTCACAACCTCGAGTGTAACACCCCCTCATTCCTCCATGTAACTTATTTGCTGTAAACTGAAAAGCTTGCTCCTTCATACCCCTCAAATTTATTGAGTTGTGTAATACTGTGAAATCCCATTTACGTGCCATGATCTTACTTTTTTAGGTGATTAACTGCGTTTGATGAAGCAAATATAGTACAACTTTTAGACATTGATACATCTGAGTCAATTTATTTTCACAAAATAAGCTTATTTATATCTAGACTAAATAATAGTTTGTTGTCTCCAGACGAAGCCAAAACCTAACAACCATTTTTAGGGTCACTAATTATCAACAACTTACAAAACACTGTGATTATTCATTAAATTCTAAATAAGAAAGATTACACTAACTTTATTTATTCAAAAAGTTTAACTACCTCCCTCTTCAACCTCTTTTAACCCCTCATTAAGTAACTGCTGAAGCTTCTCACGCTTTGTTTTGATCTTAGCTTGCTCCACAAACGGGACCTCCTCATACACTGTCAGTGACTCTGGGGCCACATTTGGCTTGTTTGCATGATATGCAGCTATCTCATTCCAGTCATAGTTTCTTATGATATCCATAGTGCTTGGAGGGGAGCCATCATTATGAAGCTTCTGATACCCGTTAAAATCCTTATATAAGCTGTTAACCAGTGACACCATGATATGATCTGGATTAATACCCATCTTTGCAGCTACCAAATAAACAGGTATCATATTTATAGGCATCTTCTTACTGATCTCATGCATTGTGTTTGCAGCTTGCAGTGAGGCATTGATATCAATTTTTCCATCAATAGTCAACTTAACTTCATCACCCTTTATCTCTTTTCTAGCTTGTTCAATCACTCCCCTTATCTCTCTACTCAGTGCCCCCAATACATCCCGGCTTGGATTAGGCTTTGAGTACTCAGCATTAAACAGGTTCACAAACCTGAAATGCAGCATAGATAAAGTCTCCATCCTCCCTGCATCAGTGGCTAAATAGTAATCTTTAGAAGTCATGATGAAGTCATGTCTCTTCTTCTCTATGAGGTCCTTATGCTTCAAAAAGAACTTCTGTACGTCTATAATAGACACCTTGTAACCCCAACCTATAATTGTCTCTCTGATCTCAGTCTGAGTGTGAAAACGGGCAAACAAGTCCAACACATCAGCCCTCCTCCAGTCAAAAATATTGTCCCCGTACTTCTTCCTCACCCAACCCATCCACCTGTTCTTCAGTCTACCCTTCTGCTGCTTCATCAACTCCACCCCTGCACACAACTCCAGTAACACTGTCAAGTCCTCCCGGGATATATTTCTATTCTTTGCCATCTTCACTGCAATCCCCTGAAATGCATGTAAATCAACCTCTTCCACCTCCTTAGTCACTTGATTTACAAATGTATAATATCTGTTCTTCCCAGCCCGCTTCTCATTTTCCATCTGTAACCACTTAATATACAACTCCTTAATCTCTTCAGGGGCTGTATTCAGCTGCTCAGGAAATGCTAAGAGCCCTCCCCCGGGTTCCTCTTGACTAAATAGGTCTTCTTTGTTCCTATCCTCATTAATATCCATAACCAATATAATTTATTATAAATGTACAACCTTTTTACTTCTCCCCGGGCTTCTTCAACCCCTCTACACCTATCTCTAAGAACTTAATTGTCTTCTGTAATTGCTCTACCTTTTTCTCTTGTCATAAGTATTTCTCTTGCCACTTCTGGTCTTCATCATGAAGCTTTCTAATATGATCATTCACATGTACGTCAATTTATGTATTTTTAGGCCCAACTCTTTTTCTTTTTTAATACGTGAAGGGGTCAAAATTTGTTATTTGCCATTCTAACTGTAAAACCTTCCTTACTCTTTTCTTTTTCTTTCTTGGAAAATTAGCTGACTCACGGAACTGCTTCTTGATTCGTGTTTGCCACTCCTCTTTCTCAACTTCCATCTGAGCCAGCATCATAATTCCAAAACCTAATATAGGGTGCATCATAATATGTTTGAAGTTGTCCTCACTGAAGCCCTTTTCAAAAGCTTATTACATTTAGGACAATAGTGTTCTGTTACCTCATACTCTGAATGATATCTTGGGTCAATCCCATTATTCAAAATAGATTTATACCTCACTTTTGTTGTTACACAATCACAGAATCTTTCATTGCATTTTGTACAATAATTGCTTCCAATACAAACATGATAGTATTCTAAATTGGTAGCCACGTTACTTAGCCCTGTTTAACTGTCTGGACCGCTTCTGTACCATCCTGACCTTCTTTGTTCTTGAGAACTGTCCTGTGTCCTTCTGTTTCTCTATTCCATGAGACATAAGACCTCCCCGGTGAAATCCAAACATACCTACCGGGATAGCTTTAATATGTTTCAATGATTGTACTTTCTCCCAATGTAGTGGTTTCATGTTTATTCCTCCTCTTCTTTTTTTAATACCTTCATAGGTGTTAGATTTTGAAAATTTGTGATTCGTCCCTTCAGGCTGTCATACCCGTCCTCAGTGAACACTTGCCCATCTATTAGACTGATAATCGAACCTGAGCCCATTGAAGGGGCTTCTGGGACATTCTTTCTGACTCCAATGATGAAGTCTACATTGAGTAGAATCTTCTGATTGTTTGTTTCTGTTACTTCAATAAATTGTGACATAATTATTTGATTTTAATTTATGATTTCAATACAATTAATCCATACTCTACAATTGTAACCATCATTAGTCACAACATCATAGCATTCAACCCCTAAGAAAGATTGATTTTCTTGTAATATTGTTACTGTTTCTCCTACTCTTACTGTTCTATAATTTGGCTCTTGTAGGCTTGTTTTGTCTTCATTTAACCTTGCTTTTTGAACAATAAACTCTTTTACTACTTTCCCTTTCATGGCTTTACTACTTTTTCAAACCTGTCAAACATTGCCACCCCATTGACTTCTTCCCTCTTGAACCATGCAGTGTACTCTGGTATCATTTCTCCTTCTGCTATTTCTTCAAAATAGGGGCTGTAACCAAATAGTGTCACCATCCCATAGAAGCTGCTGTTGTGAGTAGTTTGAATATCCATAGGATAGAATACTGAATAAAACGACTCCAGCTGTGTTTGTGAGCTGTTCATGAGACTTTCTAATCCCATAGTTATCTTCCCCATCCTGTTCCTCAATTCGTTTCTATTTTCCATGATTGATCGTTTTTAGTATTGTTTCTTCTATTTCTTTAACTGTCTGCTCTGTGAGGTTGTTATGATTGAACATTTGCACTGTAGTTCCCCTTTCAAATGAAGGGAGCATTAACAAGAAATAAGATTCGCTCAGCCCTATTCCCCTCATATCCTCTCGGAATCTAATCTTATTCTCCATAGTGAAGTCTTCACAATAGACATTCATAACTATTAAAGGTTTCACATAAGTTTCTTCCAATATCTCATTCTTCAATATCTGAAGCTTGATATCAATGTATTCTTTTAGGTCTTGGTCTGTCATGACTTTCTATTTTGATAGATAACTATTCATTTGACTTCTTGTGGGCTCTCCTATTCTCTTCCCTGTTCCTCCACAATGTAAACAGGGTTTTATTTCACCTTCTCTCTTTATTTCTCTAGTTCCTTTACAATATTTACACTCTGTCTCCATAATTTTTACTGTTGAACACAAACATGTAAAACCTCCCCATTGTGACTCAAAACAACTGTCCCAATATACTCCCCCCAGTCACCCAAAGCAATAGGCCTCCCAGTACCGTGTATTTTGATGATATAAGCCCCTGTAGGGTTATTTGTATCAATCTTGGCCCATAGGTATACCTCACCGTGTTTTGTCCCCACATGAAGCATTACAGCCCCTGCTGGCATGCATACAGTCTGCTTTGCTTCTTGAGCTAGTTTATATTTGTGAACCGTTATCATAAATTGATATCTGTATCAGGTACTTCCCCATATTTGTCTTCAAAGCTTGCTGACCAGAATCCCATCTTTGTCACCTCATCACACTCCTGAATCTCACTGATCATAGTCGAAATCACTGTCATCATTTCTGCTCTTGTATCGAACAACCGTGAAGGACCTGCAATCACCTTATGATTACCTAGTGACTTCATGTTGAAGTAGTACTTCCCGTTCTTCGACAGCTTAGTTTCATAAGCATCTTGGTAGATACCATTCTTCTTGATAGAAGCCAGTCCTGTAGCCAGCCCCAACTTTTTAAGATACTGCTCAGTAGCGATCACGAACTTCCCTTTCTCATTAAGGACGGCTGCTCTGAACTCCCCGTTGGTACAGATTCTCTTGACAATTTTCCAGTTTTTCATGATGTTTATTTTATTTGTTTACGAAATGTTATTTTGTTTATTGTTTAGGTTTCTTTATATGGTTTCCTTAAATTAAAATCTCTGCATTCCATACAGTCAGGAGTAAAAGCATTTTCACACCCTATACATAATGAGTCGTCAGTACTTTTATGTTTTGGCGGGTTATGCTCTGATGTTCCCATAACTACGTCTTTATTCCATTTCTCAGGATTATAGGGTTCAGGCCTATTTATAAAATACCGTAACGTCAATACTTGCTCCCATTTCAAAGGTTATTTCTCCATCTTTATAGCCTCTGTAAACACTTATAAAATCAGAATCACCAACTTGTTTAGCTTCTTGTTTGATTTCGTCAACATAAATGTCTAGATTTGTTGTCTTTTGGGAGGTAGTAAAATATGTACAACCCTGCCCCCATCCTTTTTCTATTGCTATAATTTTCTGTTCCATTTTGTTTATTTTTTAAGTGAATAAGGTTCCGGCCTGTTAATTGGAATAAAGGCAATAACATTGCTAACGGTGTCGCATCTCCTAGCCATAGCTACCGCCCTGCTTAATTCTACCACCCTGCCATTACGCAAGGTAGCCCAGCATCTTTGGGGTGGGAGGTCTTTGGAGTGAATAATGGGAACCCACCCTTGCTCTACATTAGGGAGTGGGCAGTCGTTTCTTACCCCTAAATCTGAACATACATAATTAAATTCATCATGTCTATTGTTGTCGCAAACTAATCCTTTCCCTGATGGATGAACCTTTGAATAAGGACAAGTATGACAATTTGATACTATTATCTGTTTCATGGTTTCTTATAATTTATCTCAATATACGATAGTAAGAACTTGTAAGCATTGAGCCTGTTTTGCGAGTTTACTGAATTATCATTCGGAAACTCTTTATCATTGTTCCAGAAGTCTTTTTCCCAATCCTCAGCAGGTCTGAAATAACATCCCATTTTGATATAGATTTTATCATCGGTTGTTATAGCTATTACGCATTGGTATTTGTATAGTTGTTCAAATAGGATAAGTGACTTAAGTTCTACATCTTTGTATTTAGCATCCCAAAGGTTAGCATCCCAAAGGTTAGCATCCCAAAGGTTAGCACCCCGAAGGTTAGCATCCCAAAAGTCAGCACCCCGAAGGTTAGCATTCCAAAGGTCAGCACCATGGAGGTTAGCCCCCCGAAGGTCAGCACCATGGAGGTTAGCCCCCCGAAGGTCAGCACCATGGAGGTTAGCCCCCCGAAGGTCAGCACCATGGAGGTTAGCCCCCGAAGGTTAGCATTCCAAAGGTTAGCACACCGAAGGTCAGCACCCTGAAGGTCAGCATCCTGAAGGTTAGCGCGGATACCTGCGTCATCTCCATATACCCACTTCTTATGAAGGTCGAGGATATTCTTTAATTCTTCTGTTGTGTAAGTTTTCATTTCGTTTGTGTTAGTTGTTTACACCTTTCATATAACCATTTCTTTGAATATCCTGCTCCATTTTTATAATAATCAACAGCGTAAGGATAGGGGATATAACCTTCTGTATGTACCCATTCATTAAATAGGGTAAAATCTTCGTCTGTCACCTCTACTGATTGGTAAGGACAGGGACAATCAATTACTTCATCTAAAGCATCTACAGCATCTACTGCGTTTAAATTCATTTCATTTATAAAGAAGTGTATAATAGCATCTTTTTGCGTCTGGCAAGCCTTAGCCCATATCTCTTTGGCATTGGGAATAGGCTGATTAGAAGAATACTCTTCCATTATTTGAGCCATCTTGTATAGAGTGGTTTTAATAGTGGCTTCGTCCGCCAAGTCACTTCCGTACTTTTCTTGTAATATTTCTTTAGCTGTCATTTTAATTAATATTTATTGGTTCTTTATCTGGTGTCCAAAATACAGGGTCTCCTATTTTCTGTGAACCTCCGTAAGTAATTAGCTCTTCATCATAACAAACTATTTCCCCACCTTCAATCCAACCATGAGATAAGATTGAAGGGTCTCGCATATCAAGGAGCTTACCGCACCCTTCACATAGAATTTGATGTTCCTTCGACATCTCTTTAGTCTTTGTTTTCATCTTTTATTGATTTTATATATGCAAAAGTTAGTAATCCAATTATAAATAAGAATCCTGCTATAAATGCACGACCTTCATTACTCCATTTTGCGGGATTGATCTGCCATGCTCCAAAGGCACAAAATAGAAATATGGTTAACACCATAATTATGGATATGATTATTGCTTTACTTGTTTTCATCTTGTTTCCGTTTTTTAGTGTCCGTAAATGCAATAGGTGGTAAGCCTGTCAATTCACTTATGCTTCCTGCCCCATTACAAGCCCTACAAGGAGTTGTTATCTCTGGTAAGGTCTGATTGCTTAGTCCTTGAACTATTTGCCCTCTGCCATCGCAAAGGGGACATTTTTGCCAACTCATTTTCTGTTCCTCCATTTTAAGTACCAATGATTTCTTTTGTATTTTCGGGCGAAATCTAAGCGATAATCTCTAATGATAACTCCCATGATAGAATCTATCTCATCTTCTACTGACCACCAATCCCTTTCGGTTCTTGCTTTTTTAAGTAAACGTACCTTCATCACTTAAATATTTTGTCCAAAAGCCACTCTGGCACTAAATCAAGAAATTCTTTTGCTTGTGATTCCTCTTGAAACATAAAGGGGAAGTAAGACCGATCAAAGCAATCAATATTATATGACTGTAATGCTCTTTGCCAATATATGCTCCAAGCTCTGCCACTATTTAAACTGGCTTTAGCATCCATTTCGTCTATGACGAATTTAAGGAACTCGAAAGCCATACCTATTGGAATTTCTGAATCTAATGCTTTTTTAGGAAGCTGCTTACTTGCCCAGAATTGTATCCAGTAATATCCTATATCCTTTTTAGGAATAGGTTGGAAACATAAAACATTAGGATGATTCCATCGTGGACTTGTGTCTGTATTTACTATAGGTTCATATCCTTCATCTGGTGTAAAGGTGATAATACCACCTGTTACTTTGATTGTTTGTTCTTTCATTTTACCGTATCTTTAAATTGTTCAAGTTCTGGAACCTCATAAGGCTTAGATGAATCATAAAATTTAATATTGTTTGCTTTCTCACAGTCATGCCACCCTAAGTGCCTGTAATAGGTGCAGAGATGAACAACACAATAAGCAGTGATAAACAACCCTACTACTATGCCAGCTATCAATAAGTATCTATTTTCCATATACTTCCAGTGCTTTCTGCATGATATATAATGCCATGATCTTATCCGACACTCGCTCCGAGGCTTCACACTTTACCAAGTGCTCATACTGAGAAGGAGTTAGTTTCAAGTGCCTTTTATCTGTTTGATCAAACTCAATAGTGATTGACCTCTTGAATCCTGTTTGTTGTTCTTTATATGTCATGGTGTTTGGCTTACATTTGATTCATAAACTACTGGGGTTGCTGTTTGAATAACCATTCCCATCATTGGTTCTTCCTTATACATTACCTGTTCTGGGATTATAGGAAACTCTATAATGTCAGCAAAATCATGATCAACAAACTTAGCCTCATTCCCCATGAGAAGCCATTCCTGACCGTTATACAGGCCTATTTCAATAAGCCCGTCAGTTTCTTGTAATACCCAGTAATACCCCGGCTTTCTCATATTATTTTTGTTTTTCGATTATAGTAAGTTTTGACCAAATCAAAACATTCTCTTGCCCGTCTATTTTTACCACCTTTTCAAATGGTTCTCCCAAGCTATATTCCCCATCTGGAATCTGACCATGCAATCCACAACATGCAAACTTCATCTGGTGAGGAGGAGCTGCAACAACACTGTAACTTTTTAATGGAAAATCCATAGGTACATAAGAGATACAAAAGAACTTTGTACCCTTTTCAAAACACTCCCACATCATGATACGATCACCAACCTCCAACTCAAGCAATTCAACTGCTTCAGGTCTTAACACAAATCTCGCACTCTTGGTTCTGGTTTCTGGGTTCCCATGACTCTGGTAATCGGTGTTTGTAACTTTAATAGTTAGGACACCTGTTGGTTTAATGTGACTCCCCGGCTTTGCTTCAATAGCTCTAAAACTGTCAATTTTCATAATCTACTTTTTATTTAGGTCAACAAATATAGCAAAACATTTATCACCACAATCATTCTTTATAAAAATAATTGCTATTTATAATCATTCTAATTACTCCTCAGAGCCATGACGGCAACGCTTGAGCTCTGATCTCAAGAACCTTAGATACTCCTGTCTGGCATACTCTACAGCATTGTCTACAGTCTTAAAATCCTTCACATTTACTGTCATTCTTACTGGGGTCCTGTCACTAGAATCAACCACCCAATACCCCGGGTGAGTCATCCTTTTCTGATCTAGGGTCACATCAAAGAACTCATAAGAATCATAGGTACAAATAATACTCAGTGGTAAATCTACCCTTACAATCTTTAATTCAATATCCCCTTCATCAATTAAAAATTCCATACTAATTCTTTTTTACTGTGAATAATTCCCTTATTGTCATTCTGCCATTTTCAATAGCTCTTTTAACCTGACAATCCATGCATGAGGCTCTTGCTTTTAAAATAGACAACCTATTAATGGCCTCAAGCCTGTTTTTATTGTTTTGTGATGAAATACCTATTTCGTCATTTGCCATTGTTTATAGGGTTTAGGGTTAAGAACACCGGGACCAACCACAGCTTGTACACTTGATACACCCATCTTGACTTGTCAGCTCCCCACCACACTCAGGACATTTATTACTTCCATCGTCCTCAATGTAGTTCTTCAGAACCCTTTGAACAACCTTATCAAAACTGGTAATTGTAGCATACTCCTCAATGTCTTTAACTATCCATTTTGGGTCAATATGGTGTCTCAGCATTAGTGAGTATTTTCTAGTACCTACTTGGTCACTTATTACGATCAAACTGATAATATTCTGAATCTCATACGCTTTGTTTGAATCTGGGTCAACCCCTGTGAGTTTATACACCCCACTCTTCATCTTTTGAATCTTCCCCCTCTCTATCTTGGTAGGGAACAGATGATTTTCCACCTCTGGGAAAGCAAAAATCTCATAAGGTTTACTATCCAACTTACCCACCAAAATCATCCAATTCTGTTTAAAGGCTGTCTTGTGATATATGTCACATAAGAGCTCTTTAGGCCTCTTAACCGCATCAATGTAAGTCATAACCTCTTGCCCGTCATTAGCCCCTACCAGAATCCCAGAACGTGAACCATCCCGGTAAATTGTCATCCCCTTACACCCACTATTATACGCTCCCATATAAATGTCAGAGACTGTCTCTACTGTTGTCTCTTTAGGTATATTTGTAGTGGCTGAAATTGAGTGGTCTATCCATTGTTGAATAGCTCCTTGCATTCTCACTTTATCGACCCAATTCACGTCATTAGCAGTAGCTTTGTGATAAGGGGAATTGTCAACCAAATATTTCAACTCTGATTCTGTATAATCCCCTAAAGGTATTTCCCAGTCAATAGGCTGCAAGTTCACCCACTCAATAAACTTATGGTGAAATACATAATACTCTTCAAACATTTCCCCCTGCTCATCAGTGAATACTGTCTTAGCCTTATTTGAAGTCCTCCTCCTACGCTTGTAATATGCAGCAAAAGCTGGTTCAACTCCTGAAGTTGTCTGAGTCATTAGAGAAGTTGTCCCTGCTGGAGAAATGGTCATATTTGCAATATTTCTCCTACCATAGACAGTATACATCTGTCTAATTTCCCCGGTCAAGTTATTGTAGATACGTTTTAAGAATGGATTCTTGTCCTCCTTATCTAAATCCCATATATCAAAAGCTCCACGCTCATTAGCCATTATAATAGATGAAGTATAGCTTTCTATAGCTAGAGTTTTGTGAATTAATACAGCGACTTCTGTAGCCTCTGTAGTACCATAAACAAGGCCCAACGCTGCTAACATATCCCCTTCCCCGGTGACACCCAGCCCTGTCCTTCTCCCTTGCATTGCTTTGAGAAGTATTCTATTCCATAACTCCAACTCTACCCGTTTGATACTCTCTGATTCTGGGTCATGTTTGATCTTTTCAATAATACGCTGCACCTTTTCAATTTCAAGGTCCACAAGGTCATCCATAAGCCTCTGAGCTATCTTTGCATGTTCCTCAAATAGCACAATATCGAACACTGCTTCATTGGAAAATGGATTCTGTACATAAGAATATAAATTCAATAGAAGTAACCTACAGCTATCATCTGGGCAAAGCGGAATTTCACCGCAGGGATTAGTTGACACCGTTTCAAACCCTTCGTAACAATCAGCTGGAGACTCTCTGGTAATATTGTCCCAGAATAACACCCCGGGCTCTGCTGACTGCCATGCATTCTTGATAATCTTATCCCATAGCTTCTTAGCTTTAACTTTCTTAATATAACACCCTTCTTCGACAAGATATAGTTTGTCATATTCTAAATAAAAATCAATATCTACTGGGTCATGTTCAAATCCAATAGGAAAACACTGAATAAAGTCACCATCTTCCTTCACCGCTTTCATAAAATCATCAGTGATTCTAACTGAAATATTTGCATCAGTAATCTTCCCTGCTTCAAGCTTGGAGTCAATGAATCTCTCAGCATCTGGGTGCTGAATTGACATAGATAACATCAAAGCTCCCCTCCTATCTCCCTGTCTTACCTCTTTAGTTGAATTAGAGAACCTCTGAGCATATAAAGTAGACCCAGCCATATCCTTCAGTACTGCATTATTTGCAAGGGACCCAGAGGGCCTTAAATAGCTTAAATCATGACCTACCCCTCCACGTCTCTTCATCAACTGTACCTGCTCTTCATCAGTCCTACAAACTCCCCCATAAGAATCAGCATTGTGGCCCCCAATAACAAAACAGTTAGACAAAGACGTATACGAATACGGGTTACCAACCCCAGACATAGGGCTCCCTTGTGGAACTATATACCTGAACTTATCAAACAATTCAAAAATCTTCTCCTCTGAAATTGGATTAGGGTAGTTCTTTTCTATTCTGGAAAATTCAGCTGCCAACCGTTTATGCATATCCCGGGGGGTTCTCTCTTTAATATCCCCAAACTGGTCCTTCAATGCATATTTATCTACCCAAACTGAGGCTGCTAGGCTGTCCCCATTAAAATACTCTGTTACTTCTTTGATTATTTCTTCTTTTGTCATTTCTACATCATTTTTTCTGAGTCCACAATACGAATTACTTCTACCGCCATTGTTCCTAAATACACTGGCATCATGTTCCTGTTTAGGAAATAGTTCACTTTGAAATTAGGGTATGCAGCACACAACCCATACACTAACTTTTGATATTCCTCTGTATTCATACCTATTAAAATGGGCTCAAATATATGATCTGTGTGCCCCTCTGACACGTACTGGTTCTGGGCTACATAATGCTCCATAATCACCTTTATGTCTGGGATAACCCCTTTAAAACACTCCAAATCGGTAATATCCTTAACATACCCTTCTTGATTGTCAACAAAGAACCTATTCATGCTTCACCTCCTCCTTCACATTGTAAACAACACATTCTGTTGTGAGTAATAACCCTGCCACAGAGGCTGCATTCTCCAAAGCTACCCGGGTGACCTTTGTAGGGTCAATCACCCCAGTTTCAAAAAACATTTCAAGCTTACCTGCTGACACATTAAACCCTGTATCAATCACAAACTCATTTGGGATATTCATGACTTGATTATATCTCACATCAGCTGACTCATCCGCATTTTCCATGATAACTCTGAAAGGTACTTTGATAGCTTCCCTTATAATTCCAACCCCAACCACTTCGTCAGCATTGTCTGGAGCTACTGCATCAACTGCACCCAAACAACGTAAAAGGGCCACTCCACCCCCGGGGACAACCCCTTCAGCAATAGCTGCCCTTGTAGCATTCAGTGAGTCCTCAAACCTGTCCCTACGCTCTTTTATCGCAACCTCACTCCCCCCACCAACGTAAATCACTGCAACCCCTCCAGCTAACTTTGCTAGTCTTTCATCAATGTACTCTTTATCATACGCACTGGCTGCATTCTTTGACTGAAATTTTATTACCTCTACACGCTGTTCAATCATTTCCTTGGTCCCGGCTCCCCCAATGATAGTAGTTTCATTAGCAGTAATCACAACCTTTGAAGAAGTACCCAACTGAGTTTCAAAATCCATTTCATCCAGCTTCATTCCAAGCTTATCATCCACTACCTCTCCCCCGGTCAACACTGCAATATCAGTCATCATATCAACACGAATTGCCCCATAATTAGGAGCTTTTACTGCACATACCTGAATATTACCAGCCATCTTGTTAATGATAAGGGCTTGTAAAGCTTCACTGTCAATCTCATCAGCTATGATCAACAAAGGCCTCTTATTAACCACACAGAACTCAAGAAGAGGAAGTAACTCCCTTACTAATGAAATACGCTTATTACTAAGCAATATGAGAGGGTTCTGATACACTGTCTCCATCTTGACCTCATCAGTAACAAAGTAAGGGGATAAATACCCCTTACTAAATTGCATACCTTCTGTGACCTCTATAGAAGTCTCTGAGCTCTTTGAATTGTCAATTGTAATAACTCCATCCCGGGAAACAAGGCCTATAGCCTGAGCAATATATTCACCAATCTCAGTGTCTCCATTTGCGGAAATAGTGGCTACACTCTTGATAGTTTCAATGTCTTCAACTGGCTTTGATATACTCTTCAAATTAGCCACTACAGCTTTAACCGCTTTATCTATCCCCCTTTGCATTCCAATGGGACTATACCCAGAGCCTAACATCTTCATTCCTGCACTGTAAATAGCCTGAGCTAATACTGTTGCTGTTGTGGTCCCGTCCCCGGCTTGCTCATTCGTTTTATGGGCCACATCTTTTATCAAACGGGCTCCCATGTTTTCAATAGGGTCCTCCAGATTAATACTTCTGGCTACCGTCACACCGTCTTTAGTGATTTGAGGGCTATCATACCCATTGTCAATAAGCACATTTCTACCTTTAGCCCCTAGTGTAACCTTCACTGCATTGGCTAATTTATCAACTCCAGCCCTTACCTTTTGTCTGGCTTCATCTTTGAATACTAAATCTTGTACCATTTTAGTTTATTGTTTGTTTATCTTCTATGTACTCTCTCTGCATCTTGTAATCAGCCAAACCATCAGCCATAGAATTTCCAAAACAATGATCATCCAGTAAGTTCTTCTGGTGACCCCGTACATGATGAAAATGTAATGTCAATAAAGGTCTGGCTTCAATCTCAGCAACAATAGACTGCCACATGTCAACATTCTTGACACCTACCCAGCCTGTCATCTGCCACTTGGTTATTCTGCCCTCTGTAAATGATTTAATGATATACTCTGAATCTGAGTATATATCAGCATGAATTATATGCTCTTTGGATATTGATTTGAGTGCTGCCAATAGGGCTAAACCTTCCATCCTACTTATAGTTGTATTTGAGTACCCCTGTGAAAGGAACCACTCTCTGACACCATCAGTGATATACACTCCAGCACCACCCTTTCTTGTCTTGTAATAGCAAGAACCGTCACAATACACCCTGAGCTTCACTGGGAGTCAATCTTGATCTTCTACCTCCTTAAATGCAGGAGACTCTAAAGCATCAGAAGATATTCTGGTCCAATCAGATATTGATATCTCAGTGGTGTAGTATACATTCCCACTCATTGCATCAACTACCTTGTGATTCTTTAATTTGCCCTCAATAGCAATAATGTCTTCTTTATGAAGGATATCTGTAGCTTTTTCACATAACCCATTCCACAAAATCATACTGTGAAATTGTTTGTCTACTTTCTTCTCAGTCCCCGACTTATAGAAATCTCTTGTTTTTAAGCTAAACTGTACACATCGTTTGCCATTGCCCATATCTTTCTCAACTGGCTCACTTGCTACATACCCCCTAAGCAATACTAAATTCTGTGTTTTCATATTCTCTATTTTTATTTCTGTAAAATTAATGAATTAATTAATATATAAGTATATTAACTCTTATTTATAATGCTTCTAACTATGGAAGCCATGTAATTCTGTGAACTAACCTCTTTCCCCTTATTAACCGCATCTGTAATTTCCTTCTTTGATAAAATAACTTCCCACATTTTCTGATCAATTGTGTTTCTGGCTTGCATGTAATACACTTGGATATTATTCTTTTGCCCGTCCCTTTCCAGCCGGGAAATTGCTTGGTCAATATCAGCCCACCTCCAAGGATATTCATAGAATAGGATAGTGTTACATATGTTCTGAAGTCCATCAATTCCCACACTCCCTGTCATCAGATTCATGAATAGTATACGCTTGTTATTAACCTTAAAATTATCAATGATTTTTTGTCTATGTTTATGGTCCACCTCTCCAATGATCAACGGGGCATTGTACTCAATAGCAAGGTCCTTCAACATTTCAGTATGAATCCCAAACACAATGATTTTCTCATCTGTAGCCTCAAGGAAATTATTCAGCCAATCACAAACCTCACTATATTTCCCTTTGGCTGCAAGAGTGTTCAACGTACTTAGCATTACCAGCTGCTCTGCTGCCATTGCCTTATCTGCTTTCTCCTGACCATAATTATCCTTCATATAATTTACCAGATCATTCTCAGCTCTCTGATACTCTTTACTATTTTCCAGATCAACCTCAAGAATAGTCTCTTCTAAATCTGGTAATTCTGTGAGCACATCCCTCTTCTCAACCCTGAAGTAACAAAGCTCTCTCATTTTTTGATTCAACTCAAGAGCATTGCTGGCCCCTTTGGTATAAATTCCGAATCTGGTATCTTTGGCATCACAGTACCGATAGACAAAGGAGTGCCATGAAGTAAACAACGTATCAAAGTGCCCCATAATCCCCAGAAGATTTATAATCTCTACTGGACGATTCATAATAGAAGTCCCGGTCAATAGGAACTTATAATCTATCTGTTTTGACACCATTTTAACCGACATAGAACGCAAAGTCTTAGAAGACTTAACATTCTGTGCCTCATCACAAATTATACTCTTAAATGGGATAAAATTAAGCTGCTCATGTTTGAACTTGGCCCTGTAACCTTTCTGCAAGCTTGAGTCCTTCTCCTTCTTCCCTACTGTATCATAAGTCATAATTAGAACATCAGCTCCAAAGTCTCCTTTTGCATTATTGATTACCGACACTGACCTGTTAGGGTTAACCCTCTTCCACTGCATTGCCCAGTTATATTTTACACTAGCTGGAACCATTACTATACATGGGAAAAGTTCTGCTAGCTCAATTGTGAAGATAGAAGTAAAAGTCTTTCCTGTCCCCATATCAGAACCATTCAAGGCCTTTTTAGCAATCAGATTATAGACAATACCCCTCAATTGATACTCCCGGGGAGTGATAGGCCAATTCATTTCCTTAATTTTGGCTCTGAATAGGTCTAATTTAGTCTCTACAGCTATTTCTATGCTGGTGGATATGATTGTGTCATCTAAGCCATTTGAAACGTCTGAGGTCATCTTTTTGAGGTCATATTTCTCAATGAGGGCCTCAACCAGTTTAGAGGTGACAAAATTATTAGGGACTGACCAAGTTTTTTCATTAGGGTGATAAGTTCTCCCTGCTATTGTTTTAACATCAGAAATAAACCCGGGGTCATATAGGGTGATAAAGTGAACCCTTCCATTTTCTATTTTGTATTTGCCTATACTCATCATAATCTGTTTTTGAAGATTAAATAGCAGGGGGTTTTCCCCCTGCCCGTTATATGTCTTAATACTCTTCTATTAAGACATATATTTACTTTAATGTCTTTATTCTACTTAATATAAATCAAAAATTTGATTTCTAGTTATCAAAATTTTAAGATATACAACGCTAATATATGTTGTATGTGTTATTTAGAGTATAGTTCTGTTATTATTTTGTTAACTGCCTTATTATTAATCCTATATAATAATTTAGCTGGAACTCCAGCTCTTTTTGACTCAACTACCTTTAAATCTGTCAATATTTTAAGGGCTATTGTTTGCCTATAAGGGGTAATACTTGTTTTATGTTCTATAACTTCTTTTGTGCAAAAAAAGAAATCTCCAGTTTCATCCTTTTTAGTGTCCCAGTATTGTTGACATGAAACAAGATACGCTAACATTAAAGAAGCATCAATCCCAAATACTTCTGTGAATAATTGATTAATAGGCCACCAGCTACCTTGTGCTAAAATATTTTCCATTTATATTAAATATTTATGTTATGTATATTGGGAAAAACCCCTAGACAATAATTTTTATAGTCCATCCATTTCATACATTGTGTTTGAATGTCTATGAAATGTATTATTTCATCCATATCATGAAAAATAAACTGCATACCCCGTCCATATTAGATACTATTTTGTTGAGAATCTTATAGATGCAATATTTCTGCCTATTGTATGATATAATGAGTGTACATCTTTTGGTAACATTAATAGATTCGTATATCATTGTTATTTCTATCCCCGTCTAAATGGTGAATATCAAAACCTTTTGGAATAATTATACCAAAATATTTTTCATAAAATCTACAATAATTGAATTTTGTTTTTAACATGATAATGAATTTAATCTGTACACCGAAATAAATTCAAGAGAGTAATCTATTATGTGTACCTAATAGAAAGGTGATCAAACCCTGTCCTCTCATGAAGAACTACAAAGATACAAAATTTTAACTATAACTGTTTGAAATCTTCTAATGAAATGATTGTGCACCCGTATTCCCGGGCCTTAACTGTTTTTGAGGTGTTCTGGTCAACATCAGCTACCACCAGATGAGTTGTGGATTTAGAAACGTTGTCAACTACCTTCCCACCTTGTTCCTGAATGTAACTTTCAAGCTCCTTATCCCTAATATTTGAGAAGCATACCTGAAAGAACTCAAATTTTGACCCCAGAGCGATTTTAGGGGGTGTTTGGGTGTATGATACCATTGTGATAATTGGAAGCGTCCTGTATATTCCTAGGCCCCTTAAAAAGCATTCTGCTGTGATAGTTGATACCCCCTTAATCTTGATAAGCTCTTCAACTGTGAATTGGTTATGAAAATAACTTTCTCCTAATCCATCCAGAATAGCCTGAGCTGTCTTCTCCCCAATCTTCCCCTCAAACACATCATAGGCATACATCAAACGGGCCAAAGGAAGGCCTGTCTCATAGAACTTGTCAAACTGGTCACATACGATCTTGGCTGAAGCTTCTCCAAACCCTTCCAGTAAAGCCATATTTTCTACTCCAATACTGAAAATATCAACCGGGGTGACATACCCTGCATCATACAAGGTTTGGATAGAAGGTCTGCCAAACTCTTCAACCCCTATTGCTTGGAAAAAATGCTCCAGTTTACTTACCAGCATGGAGTCACAAGAAGGGTTATCACACTCAAGGTCCACTTGGTTTTTATCCCAGTGGAGGTCATGCCCACATGAGGGACACTCTGAGAAGTAAAAGTTGAAATCATAGTCTGGTTCCCTCCTCATGAGGTCAAACTCTTTTCTGGCATTAAAGATAGTACTACGAATAGCGACTCTGGCTGTCTCATAAGCTGCCTCAAATTCACTTACCTTTTTGAAGTCTTCAACCCGGGGGATAGTGATACCCTCTACTGACATGATCTTTGGAATGATTTCCCCTGACTTCTTTACGGTGATATTAACCCCTTTGTACAAACAGAAATCTTTAATGAATTTGGCATTATAGAAGGAGGCTTGTTTAACCTCAGTACCATCGATAAGGATAGGGTCAAATTTAACCACTCCTTTAAGCTTTCCCTGCTTTGAAATCTGTGTTTCATGGTTCTGAATTACTGTAGGATATTCCTCCACCCATTTATCCAGTTTTAAGGCCCTTGCATAAGCTGGGTTACCATTTGGCTGCCTACCCAATAGGAACCTCGCATCACTATCATTCACATCAATTACAAGCCCATCACAAGGGTATTGCATGTTAGAAGCCCGGTAAGCTTTATCAATTGCATCCTCAGTAAGGTCCTCAACACTAAAAACACAATAGTCAACCCTATTAACCATGTGCAAATTTATCACCCGCAATTGGTTCTCTTTATCATAATCTTCAGCTTCAGTAACAATACCATACGCCACAAAATCAACCAGAGATAAAGCTGGTGTAGGTTCGTCTTGGTTTAAAAGACCTGCTACAGTGGCATTATTAAGCTTATAGGGTAATCCCTTTGGGGATATCTTACCTTCAAAGTGCTCAGCCCAATTATCCCGGCTAATAATAGCTTCCCCAATAACCAGTTCTCTGAAGTCATGTGACATTTTTCCGTGAATAAATTCAAAGTGTTTATCACAGTTTTGACCATATTCCCCGTCTCCTCTAGTGGAGGCTGTGCCATAGGCAAAGTTAACCTCAAGGGAGACTCCATTGTACTTAGGGGTGACAACAACTTGGTCACTGGGTTTGAGTCCAATTGACTTCAGCCAAGCTTTGATCTCAGCCAAAGTCTTCACTTTATCAAGGCTCATCATAAGAGACTGAAGCTTACGCTTCCTAGGGGTGTTTTTAGCCTCCTCAATGATACCTTTCTGGAGAAGGGGGTGATTGGGCTCAAGAGCTCTCAACTCCTCTACCATGTTGTCATAATGCCAATCTGAAGTAGCTGGGTCACCTTTCCTATAAGCCTCATTCAAAAACTGAATGTTCATTGCTAATCTGTCTGCTTGAGACATTTGTTCTGCATCAAAATTTTCCATTTTTCCGAAATATTAATTGATTATAATTTGTGCTCCTCTGTTTGAAATCCAGCACGTACCTGAGTTGCTGTAGATAGTGCAATAAACTCTCCTCAACCGACCTTCAAACCACAGTTTATTCTCTGTAGGTATCTTTGCCCCGTATCCAGTTTTGGTGAGGGTGAGGCCCCTCATTTGCCACCATAAGGGCTCATTAATCAAATATTCTTCCTCCACCCATAATCTGAGTGAGTTTGGAATGGACCCCGGGGTGCAGTCTGATAGTGTATACTTCTTCATGATCGAAATGTTAATGCAGGGGGTTTTTAGGCCCTCTGCTGCGTTATTTATTATGCTAAGGCCAAGAGTGTATCAAAGGCTTTTTGAACTGTTTTAGCCTCTCTGCCACCAAGTAAAAGACCATCCATTTTCCTGTCATCAGATTTATATGATTGAACATTCTGGTAGAAGCTGGTTAACCCGTTATAAACGTGAAGGGCTGTTCCCCGGTGCATTTCTTGTCCCGGTGCATAATTGAGGGCTGCATAGATATTATTCATGTCATTTGCAGTTCTGGTAGGGAGGCCATCAGTTGTACCAATCATTTTCAGCTCTTCTGGAGTCAGTAAAATCTGATTTACAAGAGCTCTTGCTTCCCTGTCATTGACCTTAGTAGCTGCCATTTTAGCAAGGGCTTCAGTGAGCTTATCATTGTAGGTATAAACCATATTCAGCATCTTTTCTGAGGTATGAAGATTCTCAATGATGTTGGTAGTATGCTTCAGGGAGACTTTGTTTGTACACCTGCTCATAGAAGCTGAGAGGGTATTGTTACAAACCACACGGATATCAGTGAAATAAACACTGAGGGCATTCCCTGCATGACTGTTGGTGAATACCAGATATTTCTCAATGACATCATCAGTCCCGGTAATACGAATGTAACCCGGGAGTTTAGCAGTGACAAAGGTAGTTTCCCCGTTACTCAGAGCCCCGGCTGTTTGGTACTTAATATCCTGAGCACATTGAACAAGACCATCCATGTATTTGAAAGCTTCAATGTTCTGAATAGGGGTGTAAAGTTCCTTTGCAGTGCTGTGAAGGATAGTCTCAGTGTCAGTTCTGATAATACTGAAGGAACCAGCTGGGACAGCCCCTTTGGTAGGTAGGGTAACGAAATTTGGGGTCTTTACAACGTCCCAGTCAAGGTGAGCCAATTTAATGACTTCTTCAGAAGACTTTGCCTCTTCTACGACTTGGCCTAAACCATGCCATGCTTTTTCTTTCAGAAGGTAAAGACAAGCTTCACCAGTTTTCACGTCAGTTGCTAAATTGTGTGCCATAATCTATTTTTGTTAAGGGTTTAAATTAAATACTTGTAATTTCTTCTACAACAGTAACAGTGTAAGGGTCAAATTTCATATTGTGCTCTTCACAATAGATACGGGCATCATTTTCATCGTGAACAACATAAACAATTCCTTCAGACCATGCATTAGATTTGTTGGCTGCTTCAAGAGCTGCATTACAGTCAGAATACTTATCACAACTGAATCTGGTTACTCCTTCATAATCATGACCGTAAGAGCATACATATACAAAATTATGAAGATAATGAAGGTCAAAGCATTCAACGATTTCTTTGTCAGTAAGCTGAGCTAAGTAACTGAAAGGTAATTGTGTTCCTCCATTAGGAGAGAAAGTACACATTCTACTAAGAATTTCTTGTCTGGTCATTGTTGCTGAGGTTTTCATGATCTTACTTATTAAATGGTTCTTACTATTTGATCAAATAACGATAGTGGGGCCTTTGGATTGGACCGCTGGCAATAATCGTCCAAGCCCGTACTGTTTGGGTCCCGTCTGTGAAGATAGATTCAATATTAACTCCTATGTGAGAAGTCATAATCTGAAGGGTGTCTTGATTCATCCCTTTGGCCTCTATTCTGAGGGCCAATTTTTGAATAGAAGAGGTGTAGTGCTCTTCAGCTAATTTAATCTGCTTTGTAACATATTTATCTTGACCTCCATTAACAATAGCAAGCCCAGTATTATGATACCACCTTTGAGCATCGTAATAGTCATGTTTGGTAGGATAGTCAGTGCTAAGAGATTTAGTGTACTGTAGGCACCTTGCAAAGATTCTTTTGAAGTCAGCAAAAGCCCACTCTGTTACTTTTGCTATGTATTGTTCTTTTAAGCTCTGTGTCTGGGCTAAGAGAACTGTTTCAATTTTTGTGGCTTCTGGTGTCATGATCTGCTTTTTGAAGTGATTATCTAAACTTGATGAAACAAAGATAGTGTAAACTTTATTAAAACGGCTCAGTTTTTAACAAAATAATTGTAATTTATATTCAGTCTAAATAAGAAAAAGCCCTGACATCATTTGATATCAAGGCTTTCCTAAGAATTGAGTAGTTTTTTAGTAACTCTTAACCCACCTGAAATTCTGCCATGAAAATTTCACTACAGGCAATTCATCCACCTTTGTAAGTATAGACTGGTCATCAGTGGCATTGAATCCGTGACTGTAGCCATGAATAGACTTCATGAGTCCTTCAATATTCCTTCCCTGAAGCTCATTGTCATGAATGTGACTGCTGGGGTTAGCTGGCTTGAATGAGTCCACAAGGTAATAATAAACGGTCCCTTCAACATCATTGTAGATTGTTACAATGGGTTTACCCGTGACCCGGGTGACATAGGTTAGTGTTTCAAGATTGTTAAGCATTGTTTATTTTCCTTTCAAATTGGGTTTTTACATCATTGATAGTTTCATGTCTCTTTTGCTCTACAGCTGACTTGCTGAATTTTTTGAAGTGCTCCTGAGCCCTCTTCTTGAGGACTGCTTTCTTTTCAGAGCTGCTGAGGGTCATAAATGTGTTCTGGACCACTTGTATGTCTACAACTGTCAAGTCCTCTGTAATGAGCTCTAAGACCCCTTCTTTACACTTTGGGCACTTGGTATCAATATTTGGGACCCACTCTTCCCCTACATGACTGAATTTTACTTTTGTCACTTTGTAGATAAATTCACATTTGTTACATTTAAAGTCCATTAGAAGTTCCTCCTTGCATATTCACAGATTAGAAGACTGTCAATCTTCCCATCATGGTTAATTTTACAATTGTTATTTCTCCTCAGATCAAGTTTAGGGAAGAGTCTCTTGGCTGCAATTTCTGACATTGCTTTTGTGTCTACTACGTGAGTCTTCCCTGTAGTAGAGGGTTTGGACTGTAAAGGTACACCTTCCCACATGAGCTTCTGCCACTTCTTAGGGGCCACTTTGGAGAAGGGTATCATATTAGCCACCAGAGCCATTTCAGTGAGCCCTGCAACATAACCAAAGGTGAATGTGCCTTTAGCTGAGGAGCCAAAAATAGCATGCACGTCTTCTAGGACTGCATGAGCCACCTGAAATCGAATACTAATCCCGGTGAAGATAGTACACAGAGCTGAAGCATCAACCTGTTTACCTATTACCGGGATTTCAAAGAACTCAAATTCTTCCCCGTTAAAAATGGTGATAAATCCATCTTTACCAATATCAACCCCAATATATATTTTACCCATTGGTTTTCTTGTTAAGGTGATTATCAAGAAGGGCAAAGTTAACCCCGGGTTTACGGGCTAAATCATCATTGGTATCAACGGGCATACCTTTGGGCACGTCTGAAGGGGATTTATATACCCTACAGTGCTTCAACCCAAATTTATCAATATAAAAGTCATGGTGACCCCCGTAACTGGCTGTGAGGGTGAAATTACTGGGGATATAATCAATAGACACTAACCAGTAATTGACACTCTTGGTAAAGGCCCAGAACTCAACCTCTGGGTGATTTCTGGCTATCCATACCCGCATATCAAAATAAGACTGGCTAAAGAAGTCCCCTGAAGCATGTATACGAACTGCTGTACAACCTTTGGGTAATTCTGGCATTCCACCAGCTTTTATAAACTCAAGATTGTGGTGTCTGTGAGCCCTAACTGCTGGAAAACGCTCAGCTGAAGCTGCATAGCATTTGAACTCTCCAGTGTGCTTACTGAATTTACCAGTTTCCTTATCAACTTCCACTTTACCCTCCTTGGCAAAAGGACAAGTTGAACCAGCTGGCAGATTCCATTCATACACTGTCCCGGTGTAGTACTTGGTATTTTTAATGAATTTACCTTGCATATTGTGGTGTTTTATATTTACCATTCTCATCAAATTTCTCTGGGTATTGTTTCATAAAGGCTTCATTGGCCTCCTCTTTTGTTTTGAATGCAGGGAGCCAATTCATCATGTCACAACTTACACAACCGTTAGGAGACTCCTCATTTCTGTTAGGAGTCCCACACGGATATACTGTTACAACCCAGCATTTAGTTAATTCTGCTGATTCCATTTTCCTTTACTACTTTTAGTACATTACAATCATAAGCAGTTATAGGGACATGAGTTGTTATTAATATTGTCTGTTTCAAACCTTTTAAAGAGTCAATCAATACGTTAACTCCCATAGAATCAATTGATTCCATGATTTCATCTATTGAGGTAAAATTTAAGCCACCATAGGGGTGATTTATATTTATTGCCCTTTTTATAGTGAGAATCATTGCAGCCTCCAAACGGGCTCTCTCTCCTCCTGAGAAATTTCCAGACTTCTTCGACTTCCCATCCCGTACAATATTTGCTGTTATCTTGTCAGATAGGGTCCCGTCTTTCTTCATCATGTAACCACTGAGCTCTACACGTAAATCTGACTTCATATCGGTCAGGAACTTGTTTGCATAGCTCTGTAGGACCTTCAGGGTCTTCACAGATAAGAACTGGGTGAACTCTTTGAAAGTATAGGCCCACTGCCTCTTGTCAAAGATAGCTTCTTTTAACACTTCGTCTTCTGCCTCTACATCAATCATAGAAGTCTTACACTCTATGATCTGTTGTCTGATAGCCTGAAGCCTGTCTTTATTGTCAAACGTCTCCATAGTCACCAAACCCTTTGACTTCTCCAGCTCCAGTATTACCTGTTGAATATCAGCAACCTGAGTATTGAACCCTGTTATTGTGGCTTTAGCTGCTGCAATAGCTGCTTCAATCTCAGCCTTTTCCCTCTCAATGTTAACGATAGAAGCATTGATATTACGTTTGATCAAACGTACTTCATTCTCTTCCGCTTCAATAGAAATACGTCCTCTCTTCAGCTCCTGAATTTTGGGGTCAAACTCTGCAATAGAGGTCTTGATATCAGCCATTGATTTGTCTAAGCTGGCAATAATACTTATACAGCTGGCTTTGGCTTCTTCCTCTTCATATACGTCCACGTCAACCCCTACAACAAACTTGTGGTGACATTTAGGACATTCCACTGACTTCATCAGATTTAACTCAATCTCATGAAATGTCTCAGCAACCTCTTTGTAATTCTGTACCAAGTTGGTGAGCTTGGCTTCTACGTGCTCCTTGGCTTGCTTCTCAGAGTCTATCTTCACATCAACTTCAGCATACCGGGAGTCAAACAGACCATCCTTCATAGAGGCTGTTTTAAGGCTCTTGTTAGCAGTATCAAGTCCATCAGTGCAATTGATCAACCGCTGGTGAAATCCCTCTATGATCAAGACCTTGGCACTGGTCCTCTCTTTAAGAACGAGTATCTCTTCCCCTTTAACAAGGATTTTGTTGTCAATGTCATCAATAGCTCTTTGAACCAGCTCCTGTTTGTCAAGGGTCAACTCATCATTCTCACTGGTCTGGTATACCTCCAATTTTCCAAGAAGCTTATTCTTCTTTTCAGTTAATAATACCCTGTCACTTTCAAGAGCTTCTGCTTCTCTCATGATATCCTTATCCACCCCGGCAATAATATTGCTGTTTGAGAAACGTCCAATGAGATTGATCAAGGCTGTATTAGAAGCATCAAAGAAAGATACATACCTGAATTTTGAAATGATATAGAAGTTCTGAAGGTCCTCTTTGGATATCCCCAGCCATTCAATGATATACTTGTCAATCTCCTTTACCTGTTTGTCCTCAAAAGAGAAGATTATAGCCCCATTAATGGATAACTGAGCCATACTACCTTTCAGGGTAAGAACACGCTCTATGAGCATTGTTTCACCCCTTAACGGGCAATTTATAGACAAAGATAAGTCTGACTGATCTTGGCCCCAGTATATGAGGTCTGAGTCATTTACATTCTGAGAAGTAGAGTGCTCAATACACATTTCAATCCCGGCTACCAGTGCTGACTTACCAGAACCGTTTGACTCTTGGCCCTCATCAGTTTTATTTTCTCCCAGAATAAGTACAGGCTCCCCATTTAGGAAGGTATACTCAATTTCACGAAATGAGAGGAAATTCTTTGCTTTAAACGAAATGAGCTCCATGTTACAAATATTGTGTTAATGACCTTAATTTATCTTTATCTGCTTGTTCTCTGGCAACTATATTATCAAACACGTCTTCATCGATATTTGCTTTAATTGCATCTGTGAGTAATTGGTTTAATACCTCTGGCTTTAGCGCATCAACTTCCCAGCTTGTAGCTCCAAATTTCTTAATAAAATCCTTTGCTCTTGGGTCTGTAGTTTTTGCAGGATTAGGAGGAGGATTATACTGATTAATTTGTCTTCTGGTAAGAGCAATAGGAGTGATAGAAAAGTTGAAATAATCTTCTGCTTCATTTTCAGTCTCCCAATCATAAGACCCCATTGCAAATTCAAGAATCCTACTTTTGATATCTCTGATCATATCAATTCCACTAGGGTCATAGTCCCCTAAATACAGGATATGAATAGACTGATCGTTTGTGTATGCATCTTGGAACCGTTTGAAGCTGTCAAACATAGCTGAAGCACTGGAATACCCCCTGTTCACTAAAATAGGAATGTGATATTTTTGGGTAACCCTTTTGAGTACACCACTTAATGCATCTTTTTCCACCCAAACTTCAATGTAAGTCCCTTGCCCTTCTTGCCTTGGTAATGCATACTGATTAATTGCAGCTTTCAATATGTCTTTAGGCCCATCAAATGAGGAAGGGGAAGAGGGCTGTCTTAACCTGTCTTCTATTGCTCCCCAGTCTACTACCCCAGCCATTCTCCCCTCTTTTAACAACGTGGATAATTTTGAATACTCACTCTGTTTATTGGGAATAATATCCCGGGTCACAAGCTGGTAATACAACTGTCTGAGAGTTAAAATGTACCCTTCTGCTTGGTACTCCTCTATAATTCCATTGATAATACCAAGCCTTATTTTGTTTGCATTGCTTACATGCATTTCACGAAATTTGATCTTACTCATTATTTCTTATTTTAAATGTTTTCTAACTTTTACTGTCAATTCATCAACCAGCTCTTCATTATCAGAGAATACCTTTTTAACCCCTTCAAGCCCCTGTCCCAACTTAGTATCTCCATAGGCATACCATGACCCTGACTTATTGATTACATGCAAATCTACTGCAATATTAATCAGTTCTGAGAACTTGTCAATACCAACTCCAAACACAATGTTGAACTCAGCAATTTTGTGAGGAGGAGCCACTTTGTTTTTAACCACCTTCACCCGGGACTTATTAGCAACAATCTCATCACCCTCTTTTTCTTGGCCTATTCTCCTTATATCAATCCTCTGAGAAGCATAGAATTTAAGAGCATTCCCACCAGTGGTAGTTTCAAGATTACCAAACATAATCCCAATCTTGTCTCTGAGCTGATTTATGAAGATTACTGTTGTCCCTGTCTTACTCACTACTCCGGCTAATTTACGCATAGCCTGACTCATTAAACGGGCTTGTAGGCCCATTTTACTGTCACCCATATCCCCGTCAATTTCTGCTTTAGGGACCAATGCAGCAACCGAATCAACTACAACCATGTCAATCTTCCCTGTCTTAACCAGTATCTCTACTGTGTCAAGGGCTTGTTCTGCATTGTCTGGCTGTTGGAAGAGTAACTGTTCCTTAGACATATTCACACCAAGAGCTTCAGCGTAATAACGGTCAAAGGCGTGTTCTGCATCAATAAAGGCAACACAACCCCCGGCTTTCTGACACTCAGCCATAGCATGAAGAGTAAGAGTAGTTTTACCTGAAGACTCAGGGCCATAGATTTCAATGATTCTCCCCTTTGCATAACCTCCCCCAAGAGCAATATCTAACCCAATGGAACCTGAAGACGTAAATTCAACCCCTTCAACCATTTCATCCATGCCCTTTATAGACCCCTTCCCAAATTTCTTCTCAATCTCAGCTATAGCTGCATTGATAACTTTCTGACTGTCTGAATTTTCCATCTTTTAGTTTAATTTTTTGTGTAAATACTTTACCCCAGTTTCATAGTTTTTGTCTTTCTCCTCACAGAAATCCCCAAACTCATGGATAATACTTGTAGCATTGTGCTCCTTGATTTCAGTCTCTGCATATTGAATAGTATCTTCTACCTCCTTGGTCTTCATCTTTACATCAATCCCCAGAGCAATATATTCTTCCCTATTTATAGCCTTTAGGTGAGCCTCAGAGCCAAAGAACTCAAATCTGATATGTACCCCTTTAAGAGAGGAGCACTCCTTTGTAATAGCTTCTAATTCCTTTTTATCAATATGGTTCAAATCAATGTCTATTTTTCTGTATTCAGGGAAGTCTGATTTAACCAGATCAAAAGTCCCATCATCAAAAACCACAGTGAACCCCTTGTCTGGACTCTCACCGAAGTTGTTCTGTTGAATTGAGGGTATATGATACACATTATACCCCGGCTGTTGTTGGTCATGATAGTGGCCCAATAAAACCAAATCCCATTCTTTGAAGTCTGAAGGGGCAATGTTGGTTATCATTTTAGTACCATCGTTGTTAGTGGACCCATTCATAGCAATATGAGAGAGTAGGATATTTTTGTAGCCTTTCTTCATAGGGTGCTGAAGTTGAAAAGCAGCATACTCTTCAATCCACAAATTCTCCCTGTAATAGGGTATCATAGTGAAGGTCATCTTATGCTCTTCAATCACCATCCTGTCAAAATTGTAACACAGCTTTAAAGCTGGATGGTGATAAAAAGGGTCCAAGAAGCTCTGATCTGAGTCATAACTTTGCTTATCATGGTTGCCGGGTATACAAACCAGTTTTAAATCATATTTGTGGATAGTATCAAGTATCTCACTGAATGTATTCAATATTTCAACTGTTTGCCCTGCTCTGCTGTTGAACACGTCACCAAGACAAAATATGCCTTCAACTCCTAATTTCTTAGCCAGTTCACATTGCTGTTTTACAAGGTCTTTCACCTGCTCAAGATTTGAGGGCTTTAAGTGCCAGTCAGTTGATATGACTGTTACTGCTTGTTTGGTTTGTTTAGCCATTATTTTACGACTTTTAAAGTATTTACAAAATCTGCATTCATTTTAACTCCATTACTGAGGGTAATAGTATTCTCTACAACGGAATAGTCAACCACTGAAAGAGTGTCTTTTTTAAAGATTACTTTGGAGCCAAGTTTGGATTTATGAGTAGATTTAGACTCCTCCCAATTTGATTCTGCCCAATTGAACATAAATAACACTGCTCCTAAAAACAGAACAGAACCAGTGAATGTCATAATTAGTCCTAAGAATAATGATTTTTTCATGTCAAAATAAATTAAAAAGAAGAGGGCTGTTCTACATTGAACTACAATAAAGACGGGAATTGACCCATATCTTCCCCCTTCTTTGGTTACGAAATGTTAGGCTTTTGCAGCTCCTCTTCTCCTTTTAAGTACGTCCAATTGAGCTTGCATTTCTGGACTAATTGCAGGGCTCTCAACCACTACAGCAGAACCCGGGACAGCAGGGGGTGAAACAGTTTGTGCTGTAGTTGGAGGAGTCTCAACCACGTTAGCAGTCACAGCTGGCTCAGCCACAGGTACATTTGCTGTTGGGGCCACTGGGATAGTCATGTTAGTCACTGGGGCTGTTACTTCAGCAAAAGGAAGGTCTTCCCCATCAAGGGTCATTTGATACCAAGCTTTCAGCTGCTCATCAGTCAACTCTGGAACCAAAGTATCAGCTCCATAATTTTCCATGATATACTGCTTAATTGCAGTTCTCATTCTGGGCTTGGGAATAATACCTGAAGCTGGGGCTGAAGGTATTGGAGCTTGTACTGGAGTTGCAGTATTTTGTACTGCAACTGGAGCTGGAGCTTCAACTGGTGCAACTGGAGCTTCTACAGTTCCTCCAAACATATCTCCAATCTCTTTCTCATCATTGGTTTTGTACACCGGGACCGCTGCTTTCAAAGCTGTTAGCTCATTCAAGAATGCAGCATCACTGAAGATGTTATACTTGTACTGAGTATCAAACCTCATAAGACCATCAATAGCAAAATTAAAGTCTCTGGTAGTGTACACATCTTTGTACAGCTCAGTCAGAGTCTCACGTCCTAAGAAGTCAATAAGCTGCTCATCAGTGAGGCCATTACGCTTCCAATACTCAGCCCACTCTTCTCCCATCATGAGCTCTTCAGCAAAGACTGTATACCCTACTTTACCCTTTGAATCCTTACCCTTGTCAATCAGCAAAGGCATCCCTCTGTCAGGGTCAGTGAACACGTCTGGGACAATAGGAGCATTAGCCGGGGATTTACTTACAGACACTTTCTTCATGTCAGTAATGATCTTCTCATACAGCTCTAAACGTCCCAGAACACCCTTACTATTCCAAGCATAACAAACGAATGTTGACATAGGTTTAATCCCCCAGTTCCAAGTATTATCCTTGCTTCTCCACCCGTTAATAGGGTAAAGGAATTTCGCCCTCTCATCCTTATCCTGAATGATGTTGGCTTTATCCTGTGCATACTTCATGTATAAAAGCACGGGGTCCCCAACTCCCGGGTATTCCTTCAAAGTTGTGGAGTGAGTAGTGGCAATAAAGATTTGTTTCCTTACAACTGACTTCTTTCCAGTTCCTTTCCCATCTGTATCAGTCTCTTCTACTTCACACTCAAGAGCTGTTGTAGATTTTGCCCTGTATGCAGGGGCTTTAGGGTCATGAGAAGGAGCTATCCTGAACCAGTTCCTCCCGTCTTCAATCTTGAAAAAGGCTGCTCTGTTCCCATAATTTGAATCATGAGGCACTGCCTCATTAGCTCTGTTTTGTTCGCCCTCAAGCGAATCAACTGTTGCTCCTTTGAATTGATTTCTGTCGAATGACATAGTGTTTAAAAATTAAGTGAATAATTGATTGTTTATTGGTTTTTATTAAGGCACTTTTTGGCCCTTATCTTTATTGATTTTTCGTCCAATTGTCTTCAGGCTTTGTAATCATAATTCCATTGATTACCCCCTCTAACAAGTCATTAAAAAATTCCTTTGGTGTTACTGATTTCATCATCACTGATAACTTCTTGTCTTTACTCTGAATAGCCCAATAAAGGGAGTCCACGTTAGATAAATTCTTCTTGGCATTGATTACTGCCTTTCTCTTATTTTGGTATACTGGGTCCAATAATGTTGCATTGAGAATAGCATCTTCAGTCAACTTGACCATACAGACCATATCCCCGTCACGTATTGAAAATTTATTTGAATTAATGTTAGCCTCTCTTCTGTACCCCTTAGCAAGAGAGGAGGCATAAATTTCACAGTCAAGATTTGTTAAAGCATAAAAAGCTTCTG
>SESG01010012.1_pt1 | contig 47743 bp, 41 predicted proteins | sample 3171421 | NCBI WGS metagenome assembly SESG01 (sample SAMN10866946, study PRJNA518727) | freshwater metagenome | biome: subpolar coniferous forest; feature: holomictic lake; material: water; isolation source: holomictic Lake 227, 6 m and 8 m depth | place: Canada: near Kenora, Ontario | collected...
AAAGGATCAGTATTTTGATTGAACCCGAAGAAGTTACGGGAGACGATCACTGTTGCAAAGGTTCCGACCATAAAGATTTCAGAGTTAGCAAAGTTGATGAGGCGAAGAACGCCGTAAACCATGGTGTAACCCAATGAAATTAAAACATAAATAAAACCAAGAGCCAGGCCATTGATGAGAAGCGGCCAAAACTGGGATACCACCACTGAGAAATTCATTATTCCCATTTCACTTTTTATACACGAGGGACCAAGACATTTGAAATGTCCCAGCGCCACTGTGGACGCTGGGACACTTCGATTTAACTACGGTAAAACACTTACAAGGTATTTATTAACTAGTACTGACGGATCAAACTGCGCCGAAGTACTTGATAACACCCTTGACAACCTGGAAGCCACCGACTGGAGCTCCGCCAACAACCTCACCGAAACGGGTGAAGCGAAGAACGGTCTTTCCATCTAAACCATAGAAGGTTCCGGTAGCAACGCAAGCCTGGATACCAGCACGGCTGTACTTGCCCTGCTTGATGCAAGTCAAGAAGACGTTTGTGGCATTGAAGGTTTCAGTTACGTAGACGTGTCCAGCAGCTGTCTTCAACTTTGTTGCCTTGGTGAAGGCAGCTTGTTGTGCATCAGATGCAGCAGTCTCAAATGGAACTGCAGGAGCAGTGAACTTAACGCCTTCAGCAGCAGCCTTACCAGCTACACCGATGAATGCATCGTTAAGTACGCCGTCGCCACCTGCGAAGGTGCCGACCCAACCTGAGTCATTCAAAGCCTTGGCCAATGCGCCACCGTCTGGGTAGTAACCGGTGTAGATGACGACGTTTGCCTTGGAAGCCTTGATCTTGGAAACAGTTGCGGTGTAATCAGAGGTCTTCTGAACTACAGAGTCAGAACCAACCTTGGTGATCTTCTTAAGCTTGATGTATGCGTTAGCTGCATCAGCAAGACCGGTTCCGTAAGGAGTCTGGTCATCGATGACGTAAACCTTTGGTGATGAAACGCCATCAGTTGACCAGCGAACAACAGCTGGACCTTGAAGCGCATCGTTACCAACAACGCGGTGGAAGAATGGGTATCCGTTGTCAGCTGACTTTGGATCGGTCAAGGTAACGCGAGTTGCAGATGGTGAAACCATCGTCAAGCGTCCGGCCTTGTATGAAGGGAATGATGCGATCGATGCGCCTGAGTAAGCAGGTCCAACAACTCCGATAACGGACTTGTTCTGTGCAATACCAGGAGCAACGGTTCCGGCAACTGCGCCATCGCCTTGATCGTCTGCAGTGATCAACTTGACGGTAACGGCTGGGTTGGAATCGTTGTAGATCTGAACGGCAGTCTGAGCTCCGAGGAATTCATCCTGACCAGTCTGTGCATCAGTACCTGTTAGAGGTCCTTGATAGACCAAAGTGACTGACTTAACTGCGGCTTGTGCAGAAGTAATTGCGATGGAACCCGCTACGAGGGTTGCAGCAGCTACGACGCCAAGAACGCGCTTTGTGTTCTTATTCATGTAGGCCTTCCTGTTATTACTTATTCCCGGGACAGGGAGGAGTGAAGGTTATAGGTGAACGAGAGGTTAATTCAATTGAAAATAGTGTTATTAGGTAACAATTTGGGCACTTTTATGCGTGACTTATAATCGTTACAAAGATTTAACCGTTCACTTATCTCTCAGGAACGGAATCTGGCGAAATTACCGCCTGGGCGACCTGTTTCATGGTCATACGGCGATCCATCGCCGCCCGCTGGATCCAGCTAAATGCGGCAGGTTCGGTGAGGTTAAGGGCCTGCATCAAGATCCCTTTTGCCCGATCAATGACCTTGCGCGTTTCCAAGCGTTCGTGAAGATCTGCTACCTCTAATTGGAGGGCTTTGAGCTGCTGGTGACGGCTAATGGCAATTTCAATAGCCGGGACCAGGTCCGAGATGCTGAAAGGCTTAACGACGTAGGCCATAGCGCCAGCATCGCGAGCGCGTTCCACGAGTTCGCGTTGGCTAAAGGCGGTGAGCATTAAAACTGGGGCAATACCAATTATTTCTTGGGCTGCTGAAATGCCATCAAGCTCGGGCATCTTGACATCCAAAATGGCCAGATCGGGCTGGTGCTCCTTGGCAAGGGCAATGGCTTCTACTCCGTTAGTTGCCTCGGCAACCACTTGGTAGCCAGCTTCAGTCAACATTTCGACGAGGTCTAACCGAATAATCGCCTCATCTTCGGCAACCAAAATTCGAGCGGCAGGCTTATCGCCTGTCCCAGCTAGAGAAATATCTGATTGCGACATGTGCCTCGAGTCGGATTTGAACCGACACTGTGCGGATTTTGAGTCCGCCCTCTCTACCGTTGGAGTACCGAGGCCGTTACAGAGAAGCGATTATAACTGGGTTAAGAAGGTATTCGAACCCAGGTTACTTTCGATAAGCCGGAGCAACGCCACCTATGGCATCGCCCAATCGGTGAACACGGAGTGCATTGGTAGAACCAGGAATTCCTGGTGGAGAGCCAGCCACAATGATGACGTATTCGCCCGCCTGGACGCGATTGGACTCTAGGAGAACGCTATCGACCTGCTTCACCATTTCATCGGTGTGATCAACGCTAAGAGTGATCATGGATTCGATACCCCAGGAGAGCGCGAGCTGGTTATAGACGGCTCGCTCGGGGGTCAGAGCCAAAATAGGGATAGAAGAGCGAAGCCGCGACATACGCCGAGCTGAATCTCCGCTTTGAGTGAAGGCCACCAAGAACTTGGCCTCAACAATTTCGCCGACCTCAACAGCGGCCTTGGTAATGGCCCCGCCCTTGGTCTTGGGATTGTGCTTGAGCGGCGGAATCTGATCCAACATCGCTTCTTCAGTGCGTTCGATGATGCGAGCCATGGTTTGAACGGCTTGAATCGCAAAATCTCCCACGCTGGTCTCCCCCGACAACATCAACGCGTCGGCACCATCGAGTACCGCATTGGCGCAGTCGGTGGCTTCGGCACGAGTTGGGGTGGAATTAGTGATCATGGAATCCAGCATTTGAGTCGCAACGATGACCGGCTTTGCCGCCTCGCGAGCCAAGAAAACGCAGCGCTTTTGGACCAAGGGAACTTCCTCAATGGGAAGTTCGACGCCAAGGTCGCCACGCGCCACCATGATGCCATCGAATGCGGCAACAATCTCTTCTAGGTTTTCGACCGCTTGAGGCTTTTCGATCTTGGCAATAACGGGGCGGCGAATACCTTCTTCATCCATGATCCGATGCACGTCCAGGATATCTGCGGCGCTGCGCACAAAGGAGAGCGCGATAAAATCCGCACCAGCATGGAGACCCCAACGGAGATCTTCAATATCTTTTTCACTCATCGCAGGTACTGAAACTGCAACCCCAGGAAGATTTATACCTTTGTTATTTGAAACAAATCCGGGCTGAATAACCTTAGTGACAACATCGTTGCCCTTTACTTCCACAACCTCAACGGTGACCTTGCCATCGTCGATAAGAATCCGATCGCCCGCTTTGCAATCTCCAGGCAAACCTTTGAAGGTCGTACCAACACGCTCTTTAGTTCCAACTACATCATCCGTTGTAATGGTGAATATATCTCCGCGATGAAGTTCGTGCGGACCATCTGCAAAGCGGGCCAACCGAATCTTGGGACCTTGAAGGTCAACCAAAATGGCGACAGCACGTCCGGCTTTCTCAGCGCTGGCTCGAACGAGATCCAAGCGATTTTGATGTTCGGGGTAGCCGCCATGAGAGAGGTTAAGCCTGGCCATGTTCATACCCGCGGCAATAAGCTCATCGACTTTTTCTGGTGCCTCAACGGCCGGACCCATGGTGCAAACGATTTTGGCTCTACGCATAATTGATAACCTTAAACCATCAGAGGACGTGCGGTTGGTTCGATCGGCGCTGGTAACTGAGTGGCGCCTTCTAAGAATTCATCTACGGCGGCAGCAGCGCTGCGACCCTCGGCGATAGCCCACACAATCAAAGATTGCCCGCGACCAGCATCACCACAAACAAATACTCCTTCGGTTGTAGTCTGAAATTGGTCATCGCGCTTGATATTTCCGCGTTGATCGAATTCAACTTCCAATTGCTCAAGAAGTGGGCTCTTTTCGGGTCCGACAAAGCCCATGGCTAAGAAGACAAAGTCGGCTGGAATTTCGCGCTCACTACCTTCAACCTTTTGAAATTTGCCATCGACGAATTGAGTTTCAACAATCTTGAGTGCTCGCACATTGCCGTCAGCGTCGCCTAAGAATTCTTCAGTAGAGACAGCGTAAAGACGCTCCCCTGCTTCTTCGTGCGCCGATGAAACTCGATAAATCATTGGATATGTAGGCCATGGTTGAGAGGAAGGGCGTTCTTCCGTTGGCCGTGGCAAAATCTCCAGCTGGGTCACACTTGCTGCACCCTGTCGGATGGAGGTACCTAAGCAGTCTGCACCAGTATCTCCACCGCCGAGAATTACTACGTGCTTGCCATGTGTATTGATGGGAGGTTCGCCAGCGATCTCGCCCAGACCTTGTTTATTTCCCCAAGGCAGAAATTCCATCGCTTGATAAATACCTTTGTATTCTCGTCCTGGAACTTGCAGATCACGCCAATTTGTTGAACCAACAGCGAGAACAACTGCATCATACTTCACGCGTAGTGAAGCGCCAGTGATTTCTTCGCCGACGTTTACGCCCGGGCGAAATCTGGTGCCTTCGGCTTCCATTTGCGCCAATCGACGATCCAAAATTGATTTCTCCATTTTGAATTCAGGAATTCCGTATCGGAGCAGGCCGCCAATTTTTTCGGCACGTTCATAAACAGCCACGGTATGGCCAGCGCGAGTCAGCTGTTGAGCGGCTGCCAATCCGGCAGGTCCAGAGCCAATAACTGCAACTGTCTTTCCAGTAAGGCGATCGGGAGAGAGAGGCAGGACGGTGCCATTTTCGAAGGCTTCCTCGATGGTGCGAAGTTCAACTTGCTTGATGGTTACCGCTTGAGCATTAATGCCAACTACACATGCGGTTTCACACGGCGCTGGGCAAAGTCTGCCAGTGAATTCCGGGAAATTATTTGTGGCATGAAGACGATCAATTGCCTCGCGCTTTTCACCTCGCCACATTAAATCGTTCCACTCGGGAATGAGATTTCCGAGTGGGCAACCCTGATGGCAGAACGGAATGCCGCAATCCATGCAACGCCCGGCTTGCTTGCGCAGGTCACCGAGATCTTGTGGTTCGTAAACTTCTTTCCAGTCTTGAATGCGAACATCAACTGGACGTCGCGTCGGCAGAACGCGTGGAGTTGTGAGAAATCCGCGGGGATCAGCCATTGAGTGCCTCCATGATTACTTTGTCGACAGGAAGTCCTTCTCGTTCGGCCCGATCGATGGCAGCCAGAACGCGCGCATAATCTCGAGGCATGACCATAGATATTCGAGACTTGGATGAAGTCCAGTCATCTGCAAGAGATTGAGCGGTCGGTGAACCGGTTTCAAGGGCGTATTGAACGATAAGCGAATGAACAATTTCTTCCTGATCAACAGGAAGTGAGAGCACGTCGACCAAATCTCCATTTACTAGTAGTGGATCAAGATCTAGTACAAATGCCCGACCACCAGACATGCCGGCTGCAAAGTTGCGACCAATCTTTCCTAGGATCATGGCGATTCCACCGGTCATATATTCACACCCGTGATCTCCGACGCCTTCAACAATGGCAGTTGCGCCAGAGTTACGAACGCAGAAGCGTTCGCCAACGACACCACGAATGAAGATTTGACCTGAAGTGGCGCCATAACCAATGACGTTTCCGGCGATCACATTCTCGTGTGAAGGGAATGTGGCTTTCTCATCCGGCCGGACAACAATTCGTCCCCCAGATAAGCCTTTACCGACGAAGTCATTAGTGTCGCCGAATAGTCGCAGAGTCAGACCTTTCGGAATAAAGGCGCCAAAAGATTGTCCAGCAGAACCATGCAGGAGTACTTCAATCGTGCCATCAGGCAACCCAGATCCTCCGAATCGGCGAGTAACTTCGGCGCCCAACATCGTTCCCACAGTTCGATTGACGTTTCGGACTGGAAGTTCGATTCGCACTGGCTGAGAAGAATTGAGGGCATCTGCTGATAACTCAATTAATTGATTGTCTAGAGCTGCGGCAAGACCATGATCTTGAACAGTCGTGTTCTTTCGCGCGGTGTCTGCATCTCCGACTGGAGATTGCAATAACGGTGCCAAATCAAGACCGCTTGCCTTCCAATGGCTTACCGCTACTCGAGTATCCAAAAACTCAACCTGACCAATGGCTTCATCAAGAGAACGGAAACCAAGTTTGGAAAGCCATTCGCGTACTTCTTCAGCAATGTATTCGAAGAATGTCTCAACGAACTCTGGTTTGCCGGAAAAGCGGGCGCGGAGTTCGGGGTTTTGAGTTGCCACGCCGACTGGACAGGTATCCATATGACAAACGCGCATCATGACACATCCAGAAACCACAAGTGGCGCTGTTGCAAAGCCAAATTCCTCAGCACCGAGCAGCGCACCGATAATGACATCTCGACCAGTCTTCATTTGACCATCAACTTGAACAACGATGCGATCACGCAGACCGTTGAGAATTAAAGTCTGTTGCGTCTCCGCAAGACCAAGCTCCCAAGGTGCACCAGCGTGCTTAAGCGACGTCAATGGAGAGGCTCCGGTACCGCCGTCGTGACCGGAGATCAAGACAACGTCAGCATGAGCTTTGCTCACTCCGGCTGCAACAGTTCCGACTCCAACCTCGGCTACCAACTTCACGTGAACGCGCGCATTTTTATTTGCATTCTTCAAATCGTGAATAAGTTGAGCAAGATCTTCAATGGAGTAAATATCGTGATGAGGTGGCGGCGAAATCAAACCAACACCAGGAGTTGAATAACGTACCTTGGCGATCCATGGATAGACCTTGTTACCAGGAAGCTGTCCGCCTTCTCCAGGCTTGGCACCCTGTGCCATTTTGATCTGAATGTCATCGGAGTTAACTAAATATTCTGAAGTGACGCCGAAACGACCGCTAGCTACTTGCTTTATAGATGATCGCTTGGAATCGCCATTTGCCTCGGGGGTGTAACGAGCTGGATCTTCGCCGCCCTCTCCGGTATTGGATTTTCCGCCAATGCGGTTCATGGCAATGGCTAAGGTCTCGTGGGCTTCGCTGGAGATTGAGCCATAAGACATCGCACCCGTAGCAAACCGCTTGATGATGCTAGATGCGGATTCAACTTCATCCAAGGGAACCGCTGGCAATAGACCCTCTCGCAGCGTAAAGAGACCACGCAAAGTCATAAGAGCTCGAGCTTGATCATCAATCCGAGAGGTATACCGCTTAAAGACGTCATATCGTTTTGCTCGGGTGGAATGCTGCAGCGTGAACACGGTCTCGGGGTCAAAGAGGTGAGGCTCACCTTCGCGGCGCCATTGGTATTCGCCGCCAATGGGCAGTCTCTTCGTTCCAGGGATTTCTCCACCAGGAGGATAGGCAATGTGATGACGCTTGATGGTCTCTTCAGCAATAACATCAAGGCTAATTCCGCCTAGGCGAGAGGTGACTCCAACAAAGTATTCATCCACGACTTCACGAGATAGACCGATAGCTTCAAAGACTTGAGCTCCGGTATAGGAAGCGATAGTGGAAATACCCATCTTGGACATGACCTTCAGGACACCCTTGCCCAAAGATTTGATGAGATTTCCAACCGCCTTCTCTGGCGTGATACCAGTGATGACACCCTGACGAACTAAGTCTTCGGCGCTTTCCATAGCCAAGTAAGGGTTTACAGCGGCGGCGCCAAAACCAACCAACAATGCCACATGGTGCACTTCGCGAACTTCGCCTGTTTCTACAACGAGACCAACTTTAGTTCGAGTCTTTTCGCGAATGAGGTGATGATGAATTGCCGAAGTAAGAAGTAATGATGGAATTGGAGCATCTTCAGAATCACCGTCTCGGTCAGAGAGCACGATGATGCGCGCACCTTCGGCAATTGCTTGCGACACTTCATGACGAATCTCGGCAATGCGCTCTTGAAGCGCTTCTCCCCCACCAGAAACTGGGAAGAGACCTCGAACAACGTGTGCGGCAAATCCGGGATGATCTCCATCTGCATTGACGTGAATGATCTTTGCAAGTTCATCATTATCAATAACAGGGAAAGGCAACGAAATCTGACGGCAGGATGATGGTCCTGGGTCTAACAAATTGTGCTCAGGTCCAATGGTCCCGCCTAAGCTGGTAACGAGTTCTTCACGAATCGCATCTAGCGGCGGATTAGTCACCTGGGCAAAGAGTTGGGCGAAGTAATCGAAGAGCAGGCGAGGTTTATCAGATAGAGCGGCTATGGGCGTATCTGTACCCATTGAACCTAATGGTTCGGCACCATTCTTGGCCATGGGGCCGATAATGATCCGAAGTTCTTCTTCGGTGTATCCAAAGGCGCGCTGACGGCGAATAACTGATGAATGCGGGTACACAATATGTTCGCGTGCAGGTAGGTCAGCCAAACTAACGATGCCGCTATGCAGCCATTCGCCATAAGGAGCTGCGTCCGCCAATTCGTTCTTGATTTCATCATCTTCGATAATGCGACCTTGCTCGATATCTACAAGGAACATCCGCCCAGGTTGCAGGCGACCCTTGCGGGCGACGTTCTCTTGTGGAATATCAAGCACGCCAACCTCTGATGCCAAAATTACCAGTCCATCTTTTGTGACCCAGTAACGCGAAGGGCGAAGTCCATTTCGATCAAGTACCGCACCGACTTGATGGCCATCGGTGAAGGTCACGCAGGCAGGACCATCCCATGGCTCCATCATTGAAGAATGGAATGCGTAAAAATCGCGACGATTGCGCGGCATGGTGGCATGGTTTTCCCAGGCCTCTGGGATCATCATCAAGATGGCGTGAGGTAGCGAGCGCCCACCTAGATAGAGAAGTTCAAGTACCTCATCGAAAGAGGCCGTATCGCTGCCGGATTGATCAACGATGGGAAAGAGTCGCGAGAGATCGCCTGGAATTACATCGCTGGATAACAGTGCTTCGCGAGCGCGCATCCAGTTACGGTTTCCACGAACGGTATTTATCTCACCGTTATGAGCGATGAACCGATATGGGTGGGCCAGAGGCCATGACGGAAAGGTGTTGGTGGAAAAACGAGAGTGAACCAGCGCCAAAGTTGAGACAGTACGTGGATCAGAAAGATCAGGGAAAAATTCTTCTAGTTGACCCGTCGTCAACATGCCTTTGTAAACGATGGTGCGAGATGAAAGCGATGGAAAGTAAATGGGTAATTCATGTTCGACGCGCTTGCGGAAGGCAAAGGCCATTCGATCCAGGACGAGATCTGATTGATTGCCTTTTCCGGCAATAAATAGCTGTTCAAACTGGGGCATAACGGATAGAGCAGTCTTGCCTAAAGAAATTGGATTAACAGGAAGTACACGCCAGCCGAGAATTGATAGTCCTTCTTCTTCGGCAATGCGATTAATCGTCGAGCGATCTGTGAGGGTCGCATCAATAAATGCGATGCCGGTTGCGTAATGTCCATTTGCCGGTAATTCAAATTCAACGCTCGCGCGATAGAACTCATCCGGAATGACGATAAGAATTCCAGCTCCGTCACCACTATCTGGTTCAGCCCCAGACGCGCCGCGATGCTCGAGGTTTCGAAGGGCTGTGAGAGCTTGAGCGACGATATCGTGAGTGGCCACTTTGTTGAGAGTTGCAATCATCGCAACGCCGCAAGAGTCGTGTTCTTGGGCAGGGTCATAGAGACCTTGCGCAAGCGGCAGATTACTGAAGAGTGTCACGATCGCTCCTTGTGAACGGTCGGGACAACGGTGGCCCAACAAACCTACTCGAGGTGAGGCAAACGCCTTTCACGAGCACGCAAGCGTAGCAACTAGATTCCGGAGAGATGTACCAATGATCCGATTCCGGCGGTAATCGCCATGCCGACGCTGCCGCCGATGAGGATGCGTAAGGTGGTTTTGACCACGCCAGAGCCAGCCAACCGAGCGCTGACAATCCCGGTGCCGATCAGTCCAACTACGGTGAATCCAACGATGGACCAGACTTTCGCGCCCATCGTTGGGGCCAAAGCTCCAAGGAAGGGAACAATTCCCCCGGCGGTGTAACTGATCGATGAGGCAATGGAGGCCTGAACTGGTCGAGCCTTGGTGTGCTCAAATTGTCCGAGCTCGTCGCGAAGGTGAGCCTCGAGGGCGTCCTTCTCGTGCATCGTTTGGGCAACCTGTTCGGCTAATTCTCGGGTGAGACCCCGGTTCATGTATATGTGAACCAATTCTTCAAGTTCGCCATCGGGATCGGTGGCCAGATGCTGGATCTCCAGTAAGCGATCGGATTCTTCGATATCGCTTTGCGAGCGCACCGATATGTATTCACCGACAGCCATAGACATTGCACCAGCAACAATTCCAGCGACCGCGGCAGTAATTAAGAAACTCGAGGTGACTCGAGCAGCGGAAACACCAATCATCAGGCTGGCAGTTGCGATCAGTCCATCATTTGCACCAAGTACGGCGGCGCGCAGCCAGCCCGCCTTGTGGGTGCGGTGCTCTTCATTTCGGATGTGGACATCTTCAATCATGAACTTGAGTCTACCTCTCCGTTCTCATCCAAAACCGAGCTGTGACTGAATCCACGGCGCATGAGCGCAACGATGGAAATCAGTAGCAGAGTCCCACTGACCCAAAGATTGAGACGCAACCCGAAAATATGGTGAGCATCGTCAATCCGCAGCGCCTCAATCCAAGTCCGGCCTAAGGTGTAAATCGCAACATATGCGACGAAGCGATATCCCGGCCGCAATCGCTGAAATGGTGGGACTTTCATCAAAATTAGAGCCCCGGCAAAGCACCAAAGTGACTCGTACAAGAAAGTGGGGTGGAAAGTAGCAAAGGACTCATACCCGACCGGACGTAACCCGAGGGGAATCTGTAATCCCCAAGGCAAGGTGGTAGGTGACCCAAAGAGCTCACCATTAAACCAATTGCCCCAGCGACCAATCCCCTGCGCCACTAAGAGCGCTGGCGCGAGAGCATCAGCCAAAGTTGCAAATGGCTGCGAGCGCGGTTTGGAGCGGAAGAGGAGATAGGCCACCGCGCCACCAACTGCAACAGCGCCCCAAATTCCCATCCCGCCTTCCCAAATTTTTAAGGCATTGAGTGGATGTCCGCCAGTTCCAAAGTAGGCATCCGGCGAAGTAATGACATGATAGAGCCGCCCGCCAACGATTCCAGCGAGAATAGTCCAAAGCGCTAATTCGGAAATTTCTTCTATGTCGCCACCGCTACGGGCATATTGATGTCGAGCGATCAAAAGAGCAGCGATAATCCCCAGCAAGATGGCTAGCGCATAGAAATGGATCGTGAGACTGCCCAACTCCAGTACCGAGGTACTAGGAGTCGGGATAAAGAATCTCATCTTGCAAAGGCGAAAACGCCTTTAAGCGATTCCACCAGCCTTGAGAACTGCTTTAAACGCCGCTGGATCCATGTACTGAGTGTTTCGGTTAATTTCTTTGCCATTAACGAAAACTGTCGGGGTCGCATTGATTCCTTGCTTGGCAGCATCGGCCTCTACGGTCTTGGTCCAATTGAGATACTTGCCGCTGGAGATGCAACTTGCGAAATCCTTAGAGGTGATCCCCGCCGTTCCGCCCAAAATAATCAGAGTCGGGTCAGTCCACTGTCCTGAGTTTTCTTTGGTCGGTTGATTTACATAGAGAGCTCGGTGGAATTCCAAGAACTTTCCAGCATCGGCAGCGCATGCACTCGCAGCTGCTGCAGTGACAGATTCCGCACCAATGAAGGACATGATGTGGAAGACAACTTTGGCTTTTCCAGCCTTCACAATTTGGTTGATGTAATCGTTATTGGTTGCTTCGAAGCGTTGACAGACTGGGCATTGAAAATCTTCCCAGATATCGATCTTTGGTTTTGCTGAAGTATTAAAGGCAATTCCATTGCCATCAGCCTTGGAGACTGAAGATGGCATTGTTACGTGATTGCGATTATTGGCGCTGACCACTGAAAATATAACTCCAACTAAAACTACAAATACCACCATGCCGATAACAAGAACTCGAGTTCCCTTATCTCCGCCGCTCTTCTGTGCCACGTGTACTCCCGTTCAGTGATGCGATATGCGCGATTAATTTCTTGAGGAAAACTTACCCTGAAACAAGCGAGATTATCGCCGAACGCCATCGGCTAATTCGGCGGCAAGTTCATCGCCGAACGCCATCGGCTAATTCGGCGGCAAGTTCTTGGACTTTCAGCAAACCCTCGGCAAATGTTGCGGATTCTTGAATCAATCGGATAAAGGCAGATCCGACGATTACGCCATCTGCGTACCGCGCAACTTCGTGCGCTTGCTCGCGAGTAGAAACGCCCAAACCTACTGAAATGGGGGTATCAGTTACCTCGCGGACTCGAGCCACGAGAGCCTCGGCCCCGGCAGAAACAGATGTTCGAGTTCCAGTTACGCCCATCAGGCTGGCGGCATATACGAAGCCAGAACACTGATGCGTGACCGCGGTCAATCGTTTACCCAAGGTGCTCGGAGCCACGACATAAATGCGATTGATTCCATGTTTTTCCGCAGCGCTGGCCCATGGAAGAGATTCTTCGATCGTGAGATCAGGCGTGATGACACCGGATCCACCGGCGGCCTGCAAATCTCGGGCAAAATTATCGATGCCATATCTTTCTATTGGATTCCAGTACGTCATCACAACGGCAGGAACTCCCAGCTCTGTAGTCGCCTTGAGCACTGCAAAAACATCAGCCGCACCGGTTCCGCCACGCAGAGATTGATCGGCAGCAGCCTGAATAATCGGTCCGTCCATTACCGGGTCAGAGTAGGGGTACCCAATTTCGATCGCATCAACGCCGCCAGCGACCATGGCTTTGATGACTTCGATACATTCAAGTTTGGAGGGAAAACCAGCGGGCACGTAACCAATCAACGCTGCTCGGTTTTCGCTTTTTAAATTAATAAATAATTGTTGAAGAGGCGTGAGACTCATAGCGGAATACCAAAGTATTCGGCGGCAGTCTGTACATCTTTATCGCCCCGGCCAGAGAGGTTAATCAGAAGGACTGCATCCTTTTGACCAGCTGCGGCTAACTCTTTACCTACGTGAATCGCACCAGCAAGAGCGTGGGCGGTTTCGATAGCTGGAATTATTCCTTCGGTCTTACAGAGAAGTTCGAAGGCAGACATTGCTTCATCATCAGTAATCGCGCGGTACTCCGCGCGTCCAATGTCGTGCAAGTAAGCATGCTCGGGGCCGACGCCCGGATAATCCAAACCTGCCGAGATGGAATGAGATTCAACAGTTTGCCCGTTCTCGTCCTGAAGAACATAGGAACGAGTGCCGTGCAGAACACCTGGTGTGCCACCTGTAATGGTTGCAGCATGAAATCCAGTTGCTACTCCCCGACCGCCAGCTTCCAATCCAATAAGGCGAACGCCTTCATCTGAAATGAAACGATGAAAAATGCCGATTGCGTTAGACCCACCACCAACGCAGGCCAAGACCGCGTCCGGAAGTTGTCCGGTGAGTTCTAGGACTTGGGCGCGGGCCTCTTCGCCAATTATTTTATGAAAGTCGCGAACCATCGTTGGAAAGGGATGAGGTCCGGCAACTGTACCCAAGAGGTAATGCGTTGTTTCAACATTGGTAACCCAATCGCGCATCGCTTCGTTGATCGCATCCTTGAGCGTCTTAGATCCTTGAGTCACGGGAATGACATCGGCACCGAGGAGTTTCATGCGAGCGACATTGAGCGATTGACGCTTTGTGTCTTCTTCGCCCATATAGACAACACATTCCAAGCCAAAGAGAGCCGCCGCAGTTGCAGAGGCCACGCCATGTTGGCCTGCCCCAGTCTCGGCGATGATCCGCTTTTTCCCCATGCGCTTAGTCAGCAGGGCTTGTCCTAAAACATTGTTAATCTTGTGGCTGCCCGTGTGGTTGAGGTCTTCGCGCTTCAAGAGGATGCGCACGCCACCAGCGTGCTGGGCAAACCTAGGCACTTCAGTCAGAATGCTGGGACGGCCGGTATAGGTGCGATGAAGTTCGGCCAGCTCGGCCTGGAAGATCGGATCGCTTTGTGCCGAAAGATGCGCTGCGGCTAGTTCGTCTAGGGCGCCAATGAGCGCTTCCGGGACAAATCGTCCGCCATAGGGTCCAAAATGTCCGAGAATGTCACTTTCGATCAGGCCTTTGCTCGTGGTCATTCACGTATCCTCTCAGAAGCCAGGCTCTCTTACATCCCCAACAATCGTTCGATGCCCTCACGGGTATTTCTGGCCTTGACCAAGGTCTCCCCTACCAAAATCGCGCGAGCCCCCAAATTTTCTACCTCAACCACTTGGGCTCGCTCCGATATGCCGGACTCGGCCACTCGAGTGATCTCCGAAGGAATGAGCGGAATCAATTCTCTAAAGGCCGTATCGCTGATCTCCAAGGTCTTCAAATTCCGAGCATTAACGCCAATGATGCGCGGGGAAATTGCCATGGCTCGCTCTATCTCCTCGTGGTCGTGAACCTCGACCAGCACATGGAGCCCAAGTTCGTTGGCCATTTGATGAAAATCAACCAGTTGAGTTTGCGAAAGGCCAGCGACAATAAGCAGGAGCAGATCTGCACCAATGGCTCTTGTCTCTTCAATCTGGTACTCGGTCACAATAAAATCTTTACGCAAAATCGGAATCTGAACTTCTTTTCGGATCGCGACCAGATCGGCAATCGATCCCCCAAAGCGCCTACGTTCGGTGAGAACACTGACAACGCTTGCACCAGAATCCTGGTAGTCGACCGCCAACGCCACGGGGTCAGCGATGGCTGCCAGCGGTCCCTTGGATGGCGATGAACGCTTTACCTCGGCAATGAGTGCGATCGAATCTCGCGTGAGCGCCGAATATGCATCGAGGACTGGTCCGGCTGATGCCAATTCTTGCTTGAAATGTGGAGTCGATCTTTTGCGCTCGGCGACATCTTCCAGAACGCCTTCAATGATTGAAGAAAGGACAGAACTCATATTGTTGGGTCGATTCCTTCGTTGAGAGCTCCCCAGGGAGATTGCGGTTTACGTTCGTACTTTGAACTTTTTCCTTTTTTAACAAAACTCGCAATCACTATGGCTAAAAGATATCCCAGCGCTGTCACCAATAATAGAAAAGGCACGACCGAAAAGTTGTGCTGCAAGATTTTGATACCTATGACCACAATTATTAACGGGATGATAATTCTGAGTAGACGCATTCGAGACTTCATATACGTTTCATTTCATTGGCAGCGGCTAGTGCACCCAAAACTGCGGCTGCTTTATTGAGGCACTCTTGGTTTTCGAGCTCGGCAACAGAATCGGCAACAATGCCAGCGCCAGCCTGAACATAAGCCTTCCCGTTTTTAATCACGGCTGTACGAATTGCAATGCAAGTATCTATGTTCCCCGTGAAATCAATGTATCCGATGGTTCCGCCATAAATGCCGCGACGAGTGGGCTCAGAATTCTCGATAATTTCCATAGCCCTCGGTTTTGGGGCGCCAGAGAGCGTTCCGGCAGGGAAAACAGAAAAGAGCGCATCTACCGGTGTTTTATCCGGGGCGAGTTCGCCTACAACCGTTGAAACAATATGCATGACGTGCGAGAAGCGCTCTACATGCATAAATTCGACGACTTCCACCGAACCAGAGGAGCAAACTCGGCCTAAGTCGTTACGGCCAAGGTCCACCAACATCAGGTGTTCGGCGCGCTCCTTGGGATCTTTCAATAGCTCTTCTCCGACTTGTTGATCAATTTCGGGATCATCTGAGCGCCTTCGAGTGCCAGCCAAGGGATGGATCATGACCTCGCGATCTTTAATCTTGACCAGCGCTTCTGGACTAGATCCAACGATGTCGAGACCATTTTCAAAGCGCAACAAATACATATACGGACTTGGATTATGAAGTCGCAGCGCACGATAAACATCTAGCGAATCAGCCAAGCAATCCATCGTAAATCGTTGAGAAAGCACAACCTGAAATGCTTCGCCCGCTCTGATCTCTTCCTTAATTTTTTCCACTTGAGCCATATAAGTAGCATCCGTGGTGTTTCGTGAAAATACCGGAGTAGGTCGTCCTAGAAGTTGAGAAACCGTTGAAGTCGTTGCCGCTCGCAAACTCGATTCCATCGCATCTAGGCGACTCATCGCATCGTGGTAGGCCTCGTCCACTCGCTCGCCGCTGCCATCCCAATTAATGGCATTTGCAATAAGCGTCAACGTTCCATCTTGGTGATCCAAGACCGCTAAATCTGAGGTCAACATAAAAGCCAGCTCTGGTACTGGAATATCGTTTGTCGCAACAGAGGAAATCTTTTCCAACCGACGGACAACTTCATACCCCATATAACCGACTAGCCCACCTGTTAATGGTGGCAAATCTGAAATTCTCGGCGATTTCAAGTGTTCGGCCGAAATCCGCAATGCAGTCAACGGGTCAATTCCAGATGGAGCACCTGCGGGCTTTGCGCCTTCCCACATTGCTAAGCCATCAACTTCCGTGAGAGTGGCCAAGGAGTTAACGCCGATAAACGAATAACGTGACCAGGTGCCACCATGTTCGGCTGATTCAAGTAAAAATGTACCTGGGCGGCCTTCGGCAAGTTTTCGATAGAGCGTGAGTGGAGTTTCGCTATCTGCCAGCAATTTGCGCCAGACTGGAATGACATTGTGAGCGAGTGCGTGTTCGCGAAATTCTTCAATCAACATAAGTTAGTTCGCATCGGTTTCAGCCGAAATGTGGCGATGAAAACAGGTTCGGTCTCCTGTGTGACACGCGGCTCCGACTTGGTTTACTTTTAACAAGATCGCATCTCCATCGCAGTCATAGGAAATATCTAGAACTTCTTGGAAATGGCCTGATGTCTCACCTTTAATCCATAGGGAATTTCGACTGCGGCTCCAATACACACCACGTTTGGTAGCGATTGTTTGGGCCAAGGCTGATTCATTCATCCAGGCCAACATGAGCACTTCCCCATTGATCGCATCTTGGGCAATAGCGGCGACAAGCTGGCCATCATCGAAATGCGCTTGGACCTCTGAAGGGATTGACTTCATCACCGCGCCATTCTGCCGTACCGCCGACTATTGGCGTACTGGATAACCTTGTTGCGCCAAAAAGCGCTTGACATCACTAATTCGATGAATCCCAAAGTGGAAAATACTGGCTGCCAATAAGGCATCTGCTCCAGCCCCCAAGGCGCTGGCGAAGTCCTCGATGGCACCTGCACCACCGCTGGCAATAATGGGAACGCTGGCAATGGCCCGGACGGTTCGAATCATCTCGAGGTCATACCCGGCTCGAGTTCCATCGGCATCCATCGAATTCAACAATATTTCACCAACACCACGTTCGATGGCATCTTCAATCCAAGCGAGGGCATCTATTTCGCTGCCTTGTCTGCCCCCGTGAGTGGTGACCTCAAAGCCAGAAGGTGTTCGACCTCGACGAGCATCGACAGATAGGACCAACACTTGATTGCCAAATCGATCGGCAATTTCATTGATGAGCTGCGGCCGAGCAATGGCGGCGGTGTTAATGGAGATCTTGTCTGCGCCATTGCGCAAAAGAACATTGACGTCGTCTGCCGACCTGATTCCCCCGCCAACGGTTAATGGTATGAAAACTTGCTCTGCAGTTTTGCGGACAATGTCGATTGTTGTTTTTCGATCTTCCACGCTCGCTGAAATATCGAGAAAGGTGAGCTCGTCAGCACCTTCTTCACCATAACGCTGGGCAAGTTCAACCGGATCACCCGCATCAACCAAATTGACGAAATTGACGCCTTTAACGACCCGACCACCTGAAACATCTAGGCAGGGAATTATGCGCTTGGCCAGAGTCATCGTCCAGAGACCTCGAGAGCTTCTTCCAATGTAAACGCACCGGCATAGAGGGCCTTGCCGACAATCGATCCTTCGACTCCAATGGAAACTAATTCTCGAAGTTGGCGAAGATCCTCAAGTGTCGACACCCCGCCACTGGCAACTACGGGTTTTGATGTTGCAGCGCATACAGATTTTAAGAGTTCAATGTTTGGACCCGTCAATGTGCCATCTTTAGCTACATCAGTAACGATGTAACGAGAGCAGCCGTCACGATCAAGGCGCTCGAGGGTTTCGAAGAGATCTCCCCCTTCTTTGGTCCATCCCCGAGCGGCCAGAGTGTGGCCACGAACATCGAGCCCAACAGCAATGCGATCACCAAACTCGGCAATGACCTTAGAGGTCCATTCGGGATTTTCTAGAGCTGCAGTTCCTAAATTGACGCGGGTACAACCAGTTGCGAGAGCTCTACGTAAGGAATCGTCATCGCGAATTCCTCCGGAAAGTTCGATTTTGATATCAACTGACTTAATCACCTGGGCTAACAGTTCAGCATTGCTTCCCCGTCCAAAAGCCGCGTCCAAATCAACTAGGTGTATCCATTCGGCACCGGCAGCGACAAACTCTCGAGCTACTTCTAATGGCGCTCCATATACGCTTTCGGCAGCTAATTCACCTTGAACTAACCGCACCGCACGTCCATCTTTGACATCAATGGCGGGCAATAACTCCAACGGAGTCCGAAAGCTCATAATGTTTCCGCCCAATTCTTTATCAAACGCGCTCCAGCAGCACCTCTCTTCTCAGGATGAAATTGAGTGGCAACAATATTTCCGTGTTCAACGGCCGCCAAGAAATCTTCGCCGTAATTGCAATACGTATTCGCAGAACCAGGTACAGCATTCTTTGCCGCATAGGAATGCACGAAGTAGAAAGCTGAATCTTCTACTCCGAGAAAAAGTTTTGATTGAGAATCGGGGCGAACGGTGTTCCACCCTATGTGCGGAAGAATTGGGGCGGCAATTTGGCTCACTTCGCCCGCGAATATTCCCAGCCCGCGCGCGCCGTCTTTTTCCAATCCTTGAGTGAAGAGAATTTGCATACCAACGCAAATGCCAAATAAAGGTTTCTGCGCCTCAACGCGTTGGGCAATTATTTCCTCGCCGGAAATTTCTAAGAGTTGTTGCATGCAGGCGCTGAAAGCTCCGACGCCAGGCACAACGAGACCATCTGCTTGCCGGCAAACTTGCGGATCCGAAGTGACGACAACTTCGTGACCGGTAAGTGCAAAAGCACGCTCAGCAGAACGCAAATTGCCCGAACCGTAATCGAGAATCGCTATCAAAGAACGCCCTTTGTGGAAGGTATTCCGGCAGTACGACCATCAATGGAAACCGCATCGCGCAGTGCACGAGCTACGGCCTTGAACTGAGCTTCAAAAACGTGATGGGCATTGCGGCCTTCAAGCACACGCACGTGCAGGGCAATTCGAGCTTCAGCAACAATGGATTCCCAAATGTGGCGACCGAGGGTGGTGTCAAAAGTACCGATGAGTTCAACGATTTCGGGTTGGCGATGCACCAAGTAAGGCCGTCCGGAAAGATCAACAGCCGCCTGCACCAGTACCTCATCTAGCGGAACCATGGCATCGCCGAATCGACGTATACCGGCCTTGTCGCCCAACGCCTCCCGGAGTGCCTGACCAAATGCAAGTGAGGTATCTTCGACAGTATGGTGTGAATCCACGTCGACATCCCCTTTGGTCTTGACGGTGAGGTCGAAACCAGCGTGTTTGCCCAGTTGAGAGAGCATGTGGTCAAAGAATGGGACGCTAGTGTCGATATCGATGAGACCAGTTCCATCCAAATTCAATGAGACATCAACAGAAGACTCTTTCGTCTCTCGTACTACCCGAGCTGTTCTCATTGCACTCCTCAGTTATGCGCTGTGACGATATTGATCATTAAGGCCTTAATTATGCTGCAATCTCCTTGAGCACCGCTAAAAACTGATCATTTTCCGCGGGAGACCCAATGGTGACCCGCAAGTAACCTGCCAATCCCACATCCCGAATAAGAACCCCTCGATCCAGAAAACGTTGCCACACATTGGCGGAGGAATCCGGAAAACCAGTGAAGAGAAGAAAGTTCGCGCTGCTAGGAATAGTTCGCAAGCCAGCTCTCTGCAGCCCCGCGACAACGCGTTCACGCTCGGATATGAGAAGTTGGACTTCGGCCTGCAATTGCTCTTGGTGCTCCAATGCCACCTCGGCCGCGGCCTGAGTAATGGCGCTGAGGTGATACGGCAGTCGGACAATCAACATGGCATGAACAAGTTCGGGACGAGCGATTAAGTAGCCAACTCGAGCACCGGCAAATGCAAAGGCTTTAGACATTGTTCTGGTGACTACTACATTTTCATATTCAGCGATGAGTGTGACTGCCGATGTCTCCGTTGAGAACTCCTGGTAGGCCTCGTCTATGACCAACAAGGCAGATTTTCGTGCCGCAGCATCTGCCAACCTACGCAAATCCAAGAGTGGAATAACATTTCCCGTTGGATTATTAGGAGTTGTGACAAACACCAACTTAGGTGCGGTTTTTTCAATTTTCTCAATGGCGCTTTCAACATCAAGATCGAAGTCATCGGTGCGATTGCCGTGAACCCACGGCGTTCCGGTAATTCGAGCAATTAACGGGTGAACCGAATATGACGGAGTGAAACCCAGAACAAGTGATTCGTCGCCACCGCATGCAAGTAAAAGGGTTTGCAGTATTTCATTGCTGCCATTTGCTGCCCAAATATCATCGCAGGTGAATTCGGTATTCGAAAGATTATTTATATAACGAGCAAGTTTGGTGCGCAGGGTAATTGCGTCGCGATCGGGATAACGATTAAGGCTGGTAGCAACTGTGCTAATTCTTTTGGTTATCGCGCTAGCGACGGCATCGGGAAGCGGAAAAGGATTCTCATTCGTGTTGAGGTGAATGACGCCGTCAATTTGGGGCGCACCATATGGAGAGAGATCTTGGAGATCAGCGCGCAGCGGTAACCAGTTCGGCCAACTCATCGAGTCTGCCCCTCTTCAAAGCGTGCGCTCATCGCCTCTCCGTGTGCAGGCAAATCTTCGGCATTCGCCAAAGTAATGACATTTGGGGCTATGTCGCGGAAAGCTTCTTCCGAATAATTAATAAAAGTTAATCCTCGGAGAAAACTCTGCACGGAGAGCCCACTGGAGTGACATGCGCACCCTCCAGTAGGAAGCACATGATTCGAACCGGCCGAATAATCACCCAAAGAAACTGGTGAAAACCTACCCAAGAAAACTGCGCCGGCATTGCGAATGGAAAGCGCGGTTTCTTCTGGATCAGCAACGATGAGTTCAAGATGTTCGGCAGCATAAGCGTTTACAACGTCAATGCCTTGAGCAATCGAATCAACCAAAACTATGGCTGACTGCTTGCCAGATAAAGCGGTAAATATGCGATCGCTATGTTTGGTAGCAGAAACCCGCAAGGTGAGTTCGGCGGCAACTTCTTGGGCCAACTTTTCCGAATCTGTTACCAAGATGGCGGCCGCAATGGTGTCATGCTCGGCTTGGCTGATGAGATCCGATGCTACTTCGCCAGCGACCGCAGTCTCGTCGGCTAGGACTGCGACTTCAGTCGGACCCGCTTCCGAATCAATGCCAATTTTTCCGCGTAGCGCACGTTTCGCAGCAGCAACATAAATATTGCCTGGGCCTGTGACCATATCGGCCGATTCGCACACGCCATCGACGCCATAAGCAAACATGGCAACGGCTTGAGCGCCACCTATTGCATAGACCTCGGAAATTCCAAGCAACGCGCAAGTTGCCAAGATTGTTTGGTTAGGAAGTCCTCCATTGTTGGCTTGTGGCGGAGAGGCGACCGCAATGCTGGGAACTTTGGCGATTTGGGCTGGGACGACATTCATAATGACTGAACTTGGATATACCGCTCGCCCTCCAGGAACATAAAGTCCGACGCGATCTACGGGGATCCAACGTTGCAGGACACTTCCGCCAGGGACGACCTGGGTGAAAGTTTCAGATCGAATCTGATCTTGATGCACCTTCCGAATTCGAAGGATGGCCTCATCCAGCGCTGCGCGGATATCAGGCGCAAGAGTTGCCAGCGCGTTATCAATCGCAGCCTGTGGCACTCGAATCGATTTGGGCCTGACCCCATCAAATTCTTGGCAAAGATCTTGTAGATCAGCCTCAGTCGCCTTTGAAACGCGATGCAAAATTGGTTGAATTTCAACGACCGCAGCATCGACATCCATAGCCGCACGAGGTAGGAGTTTTTGATATTCACCTTTAGATAGAGAGCGCCCTCGAAGGTCTAGTTTTCGAATGGGGACTTCGCGCATAGGGCAATTCTAGAGGCTGGGTAAGGCCGCGCGAGCCAGATAAAACAGGCTATACCAAGCAATCCGGGCCAAGAATGGCCTTGAGATCGGCGCTCAAACTTGGCGAAGCGGTTATCCGTAGTCCGTCATCGAGTTTCATCACCATGCTCTTTTCGCCATCTTCTAATCGAAGATGAACTTCCCGCGAGCCTGGATGGGATCTCAAAATTTCCTTCATTCGGTCCACGACCGGCGGGGTGCATCGTGCAGTCTCCAAGGTGATAACTAGCGGTCCCGTGGGAGCTTGATTGATATCTGGCATAGACATATCGATAGCCGAGACGCGCGGTTGTTCTTCCCGTTTATCTATGCGTCCTCTAACTACGACAACTCGATCTTCTACCAGATTCATGGCATGTGTCTCATAAACTTTGGAAAAGAAATTAACATCAATGGCACCTTCGAGATCTTCGATCGTGACAATCGCCCATGAAGTTCCTTGACGTGAGACTTTACGTTGGATTTGCGTTATCAATCCACCAATATTGACGATCTGATCATGGGCGATGCCATCATCGGCGACTTGGCTTAAGGGAATATCAGTTGCTGCGCGCAATACATGTTCGACTCCGAAAAGTGGATGATCTGATACATACAGTCCGAGCATTTCGCGCTCGTAACTGAGTAACAACATTTTTTCCCACTCGCCCAGAGGAATATCGAGTTCGACACCAGAGATGGTGGTAGTTGCCTCACCATGACCGGTGCCAAAGAGATCAAACTGACCAATTGCTTCGGCTCGCTTTGTTTCGCTGACCGAGTCGATGGCTTCAAGGAAGACCATCGTCAACCCTTTGCGAGTGTGGTTGAGCGAATCAAATGCTCCGGCTTTGATCAGAGATTCAATCGTCTTCTTGTTGCACACTTGCGCATCAACTTTGGCCAAGAAATCTCCAAAGGAGGTATATCGACCCTTGCTTTGGCGATTGGTCGTAATCGAGGCCACGACGTTTTCGCCGACATTTCTAATAGCCGTTAGACCAAATCGAATGTCAACGCCTAACGGGGTGTAATCCGACTGGGACTCATTAACATCTGGCGGCAAAACTTTGATGCCCATACGTCGGCATTCGTTTAAGTAAAGAGCGCTCTTGTCTTTATCGTCCCTAACGCTAGTGAGAAGCGCAGCCATGTATTCGGCTGGAAAATTAGCTTTGAGGTATGCAGTCCAATAAGAAACCAACCCATACCCAGCGCTATGGGCACGGTTAAATGCGTAATCGGAGAATGGAATCAAGGTTTCCCATAACTTATCGATGGCAGCCTTAGAGAAACCGTTCTCCTTCATGCCAACTTCGAAGTTAACGTATTCCTTATCCAGAATATCCTTGTTCTTCTTACCCATTGCCTTACGTAAAAGATCTGCACGTCCCAGCGAGAATCCAGCGACCTTCTGGGCGATAGCCATTACTTGCTCTTGGTAAACAATCAATCCGTAAGTATCACCCAAGATTTCTTGAAGAGGAGCTTCTAATTCTGGATGGATCGGGTCTACTTTTTGGCGCCCATTTTTGCGATCGGCATAGTCAGTATGTGCACCTACGCCCATTGGCCCCGGACGATAAAGCGCTATGACGGCTGAAATATCCTGGAATGAGTCAGGTGACATCTGCCGAAGCAGAGCACGCATGGGACCACCATCGAGTTGGAAGACTCCGAGCGTGTCTCCTCTTCCAAGTAACTGGTAAGTAAGCGGGTCATCCAAAGTCAGAGTAGCGAGGTCGACGGTTTCGCCGCGGTTTGCTTTGATGTTAATGAGGCAATCATCTAAAACAGAGAGGTTGCGCAAGCCTAGGAAGTCCATCTTCAGCAAACCAATAGATTCACAAGCACCCATATCGAATTGGGTGATGATGGCACCGTCTGCTTCGCGTCGATGGATAGGAATGACATCCAGCAGGGGCTCTTTGCTGAGGATCACGCCAGCGGCATGAACGCTCCATTGACGCTTGAGACCTTCAAGTCCCCGAGCGGTATCAACGATGCGCTTGGCATCTACTTCGGAGTCATAAATAGATCGGAATTCGCCGGCTTCGGAGTAACGATCATTTTGTGGATCGAAGACTCCTGCAAGTGAAATATCTTTGCCCATAACTGAGGGTGGCAGCGCTTTTGTTAGTCGTTCGCCGATTGCATACGGATAACCCAAGACTCGAGTGGAGTCTTTGAGCGCTTGTTTAGATTTGATTGTTCCATAAGTAATGATCTGTGCGACTCGATCTTCACCGTACTTGGTGGTGGCGTATTGGATCATTTCGGAGCGACGACGTTCGTCAAAGTCCAAGTCGATATCGGGCATGGAGATTCGCTCTGGATTAAGAAAACGTTCAAACAAGAGACCATGGTGGATTGGATCTAATTGAGTGATTCCCAGGACGTAGGAAACCAGCGAACCAGCTGCCGAGCCACGACCAGGTCCTACCCGAATACCAACTTCTCGTGCGTGCGAGCAAAGGTCAGCAACAACTAAGAAGTAGCCAGGGAAGCCCATCTTGATCATGACTTCAAGTTCATAATCTAAGCGCTCTTGATAATGAACTGGAATGTTGCCTTGCATACGTTCGGAAAGTCCAATTTGAGAAGTCTTGCGTAGCCAAGAGTCTTCGCTCTCCCCTTCTGGAACAGTGAAGCGCGGTAAAAGGTTTTCACCTTCGCGCATCGTGATGTTGCAACGTTCGGCGATCAACAAGGTGTTATCGCAACTTTCGGGAAGATCGGCAAAAAGTTGGCGCATTTGAGAAGCGCTCTTGAGATAGAACTCATCGTTATCGAATTTAAATCTCTTAGGATCGGCCAAAGTGGAACCTGATTGCACGCAGAGAAGTGCCTCGTGAGCCACCGAATCTTCATGTTTTGTATAGTGCAAGTCATTGGTAGCCAGTAGTGGCAAACCTAATTCCTTGCCTAGCTTGAGCAGATCAGCCTTGACTCGATTTTCGACATCGATATTGTGATCCATGATCTCCATATAGAAGTTCTCTTTGCCAAAAATATCGCGTAATTCGCTGGCTGCCGCCTTTGCTTCCTTGTAGGCGCCCATCCGCAAGCGCGTTTGAATTTCGCCTCCGGGACATCCTGTGGTGGCAATAATTCCTCGCGCATATTGAGAGAGAAGCTCGCGATCCATGCGGGGCTTGTAGTAATAACCCTCTAACGAAGCTAGAGATGCTAATTTAAAAAGATTGGAAAGACCTTCATTATTTTCTGCAAGTAGCGTCATATGCGTATAGGCGCCGCCGCCCGATACGTCGTCTTCGCCGCCGTCGGCCCACTTGACTCGCTTCTTATCAAATCGCGATTCGGGAGCGACATACGCTTCGATGCCAATAATCGGCTTTATGCCAGCTTTGATCGCCTGTTTGTTAAATTCAAAAGCACCAAAAACATTCCCGTGATCGGTAATCGCAATGGCAGGCATTTCCAACCGAGCAGCTTCACGGACCAGTTCACCCACGCGGGCAGCCCCATCGAGCATCGAATACTCGGTATGGACATGGAGGTGAACAAAGTCAGACACGGTTAGCGAGATTACTACTGGGTTGACTAGCGGTGCTGGTTAGCGGCAAGAATGGCTAGCGAGCGTGTCAGATCTTGGGGGTATTCAGAGAAGAATTCCAGACTTTCGCGAGTGACCGGGTGAGTAAAGCGCAATTCTCGAGCGTGCAGCCACGGACGATTTATCTGTAATCGCTCGGATATCGTGTGATCGGCCCCGTAAGTGAGATCTCCCACGAGCGGGTGGTGCAGCGCTGAAAAATGGACTCGAATTTGGTGGGTGCGCCCCGTCTCGAGCTCGATCTCAAGAAGCGAGACGGCTGGAAAGAATTCCAGCGCTCGGTAATGCGTAATGCTGGGTTTGCCATTTGCAACAACGGCAAAGCGGTAATCCTCGCGCGGATGACGATCAATCGGAGCATCAATAGTGCCTTCGGTGGGATCCATGTGACCTTGAACCAGTGCGTGATAAACCTTGGTCACGGTGCGATCTCGAAACTGTTGCTTGAGATCTGAATAAGAAATTTCATCTTTTGCAATCACCATGAGGCCGGTAGTACCCACATCGAGGCGGTGGACGATTCCTTGTCGCTCGGCTGCGCCGCTAGTGGAGACGTTGTACCCACTGGCGATAATCCCGCCAATGACGGTTGGGCCTTGCCATCCTGGACTGGGGTGAGCCGCAACTCCGGCAGGCTTATCGATCACGATGATGTGGTCATCGTTGTAGACGATTCCCATTCCCTCGAAGGGCGTCGCTTGCAAAGTGGGCTCGGCTTTCTGCGCCGGCATGAGAATCTCAATAACATCGCCGGTGGAAACTCGATCAGATTTCATCATCGCCTTTTGCGAGCGCTGGACTTCGCCAGCATCGATCAGGGTCACGATCGCCGAACGGGATAAGCCAAGTACGCGGGCCAGTGCAGCATCAATGCGCTCTTGATCCAGACCTTCGGGAATGGAAATTATCTTCAGCTCTCGTTGGCTCATGGGGTAACTCCTTTAAAACTGTGGCGGCGGAGCATCAGGACCGATGGGCTTGATATTTCGAACCGAAAGAATGACGACAATTATCGCTGACCCAACAATAGAGGAATCTGCGAGGTTGAATGTGGGCCAATGAGGTAGCTCAATCCAATCGACTACCTGCCCGCTCAGAAAGCCTGGCGGGCGAAAGAGGCGATCTGAGAGGTTTCCGAGGATCCCCCCAAGCGCAAAGCCGAGGGCCAGCGCCCACTGCTTGTTCGTGACCTTAGTACCGTAGTAAAAAATCAGTGCAACCGCTCCGACAGCGAGCGCCGAGAGCCATGCGCTCTTGGAGGTGGCAAAGCTAAAAGCGGCCCCAGAATTGAACTGGAGATTTAATTGCAGAAAGGAGCCCATGACCTCGACTGGATGATCAGGAAGAAAATGGATCGCAAACTCTTTGGAAACGTAATCTAGGAAGAAGACCAGGAAGGCGAGAAGCGCAATCCTCCGCTGGGCAACCGGTTGAGATGGCGGCTTTAGCGTCGCTCTTCCTTTTGCTTACAGGACATACAGAGAGTGGCGCGAGGAAAGACTTGAAGACGTTCCTTGCCGACAGAATTTCCGCATTCTTCGCATCGTCCATAAGTCCGTCCATCAATACGCTCTAAGGCACGTTCTGTTTGAAGAACCATGTCTCGAGCGTTATAGACCAAGGACATTTCATGTTCGCGCTCAAATGTCTTAGTGCCCGCATCTGCTTGATCGTCACCAGCTCCAACTCCCGCTGAACTAATCAAATCATCCATTTCGCCTTCTGCTTCTAATAATTCTTTTTGCAAACGGAGGAGATCCTTTGCCAGCTCGGCGCGAATGGCCTTTAACTCGGCAGCGCTCCAAGGGTCTTCGCTGACATTGACAACAAGCGGAGCAGGGGCAGATTTGATGGGCTTGAGTACCGATTTCTTGTTGGACTTCGCCGGACGTGGTGGAGGTGGCATCACCAGACGTCGCTCTTCGATGACAGGTTCTGGACCGACATTTGCCTCGTGAGGAGTCACGGTAATCGTCGTGGAATCACCAGTGGTTGTGCTCTGCAATTTTGCAGGGAATGGCTTTACTGGAGCCTTCTTGGCAACCTTTGCCAACGTTGGCTTCACAATGTTTGGCGAGCGAACCGCCGCCGCCTTTTTAACCGGGGCTTTCGCAGGTGCGGTCTTGACTGGGGATTTGGCGGTGCTTTTCGGAGCAGGTGCAACTTTTTTTACTGGTGCAGCTTTTTTCACAGGGGTCGCTTTCTTAGGTGGCGTGTCTTTTTTGGCGGCTGGGCTTTTCGGTTTTGTCACAGCAGATGTTGTTGACTTGCTGGCAACGACCTTTTTCCCCGCTACAGCTTTTTTAGCAGCGAGAGATGCCGCTTGAACTGCGGTTTTGGCCTTTTTCATCACCATAAGAGATCCTCCAGTGCGAACGGCACAGGTTAGAACTAATGTGGGGCGAACGCCAATTAGACCCACCCTCTCGCTTGCCTCAATTCTGTACGCCTTCAGGTCACTACACCTTGCTAGACACCTTGCTAGACTTAGACCACTTACGTCACAGGCAGCGACGGGCTATCACCCCGAGCCGCTGGAAGAGCCGGGAATTCCGGGGTAGAACCAGCCGTGAGGGCACCAACGAAAAGCGGTTTTGAGCGCAAGGCCACACGGCAGGTTCAAGACAAGGCGGGTGGTACCGCGGCCGAGCGAGATCTAGGCCGTCCCTCCAATTCAGTCATTGTTGTCGCAGATGCCTCTTGGCCTCTCGACAATCGGTCGCAGAGTTGAAGGGGATTTACATGTCTACACCTACGGGCATACCGAAGGCGCTTTCGCCGCAGATCGATCTGCCGCAAACCGAGCACCAGATCCTCTCCTTCTGGGATCAATCCAACATTTTTGAAAAGTCGGTCGCTGCCCGCGAAGGTGGCACCTCTTGGAATTTCTTTGAAGGTCCTCCTACCGCCAATGGCAAGCCCGGCACCCACCACATCGAAGCTCGCGTTTTTAAGGATCTCTTTCCGCGCTACCAAACCATGAAGGGCCATCAAGTAATCCGCAAGGCTGGTTGGGATTGTCATGGCCTACCCGTTGAAATTGCTGTAGAGAAAGAATTGGGATTCACCGGCAAGGGTGATATCGAAAAATTTGGAATTGCCGCTTTCAATGAGCGTTGTCGCGAATCCGTGCAACGGCACGTTGGCGAATTTACAACTATGACCCGGCGCATGGGTTTTTGGGTTGACTTCGATCAGGCTTATTGGACTATGTCTCCCGAATACATCGAAAGTGTTTGGTGGTCATTGCAACAAATCTGGAAGAAAGGCCTATTGGTTCAAGATCATCGCGTTGCTCCGTATTGCCCACGATGTGGCACAGGTTTATCAGATCACGAGCTTGCTCAGGGTTACGAGACCGTAACCGATCCTTCGGTCTATGTCCGCTTCCCAGCCACCTCCGGAAAGTTAGCCGAACTTGGCGCCTCACTCTTGGTCTGGACGACTACTCCATGGACTTTGGTCTCTAATACCGCCATTGCTGTAAATCCAAAGGTCACCTATGTCGTTGTTGAAGTTCCCACCAAAAATGGCGACGGCGAGATCATCGGTACTGAAAGGTTACTCATAGCTGAAAATCTGATCTCGGTACTGGGCGAAGATCTTCAGGTTTTGGCTTCCTTTACTGGCGCAGAACTTGAACGCACCACCTATCAGCGTCCTTTTGATTTGGTAGAGATTGCCGATGCACATTTTGTCGTTCTTGCCGACTACGTCACCATCGAAGACGGAACTGGTTTAGTTCATCAAGCACCAGCATTCGGCGCGGACGATCTAAGTATCTGCAGAAGTTATGGTTTGCCAGTTGTCAATCCAGTAGCACCCGATGGCACCTTCCTCGCCGGAATCGAACTCGTAGGCGGACTTTTCTTTAAAGATGCCGACAAAGTGCTCATTCGAGATTTGAAGGCTCGCGGCTTGATGTTTCGACACACTCAGTATGAACACTCTTATCCTCATTGCTGGCGCTGTCACACGGTTCTTATCTATTACGCACAACCATCTTGGTACATCCGCACCACCGCGATTAAAGATGCTCTCTTGCGTGAAAACCAGAAAACTAATTGGCATCCAGAGACCATCAAGAATGGGCGCTTCGGCGATTGGCTTAATAACAATATCGATTGGGCTGTCTCTCGCAATCGTTACTGGGGCACTCCCCTACCTATTTGGCGATGTGAAAATGGACATGATTATTGTGTTGGATCATTGGCAGAACTTGGATCTCTTGCCAACCAGGAATTGACCGCTAGCGACCCGCATCGACCATTTGTCGACGACATATCTTTTCCATGTCTTGATTGCGCGGCTCCCATGAAGCGCGTTAACGAAGTCATCGATTGCTGGTACGACTCCGGCGCAATGCCCTTTGCGCAGTGGGGATATCCTCATAAAGAAGGCTCAGCCGAGCAATTCAATAATGCCTATCCAGCCGACTTTATTGCAGAAGCCATCGATCAAACTCGCGGGTGGTTTTATACCTTAATGACTATCGGAACATTAGTTTTCGATCAGAGTTCATACGAGACTGTTCTCTGCCTCGGACATATCCTGGATAAAGATGGTCGAAAGATGAGTAAGCATTTAGGGAATATTCTCGAACCCGTTCCACTCATGGATCAACACGGCGCCGACGCAGTTCGATGGTTTATGTTGGCTGCTGGATCTCCCTGGAGTTCTCGTCGAGTTGGACACGATGCTATCTCCGATGTCGTTCGAAAAACTCTCCTTACTTATTGGAATACCGTCTCCTTCTTCTCGCTCTATGCCCATGCTTCAGATTTTGAGTTTGGAGTGCTGGAATACACACCATCGACCCTAGATCGCTGGATCATCTCTGAACTCAATTTACTTATCGCCGGGGTTGACTCTGCTCTGGCATCTTACGATTCTCAAGAAGCCGGACGAGTGCTTGCCAGCTTTATTGACGATCTTTCGAATTGGTATGTGCGTCGATCTCGCCGGCGGTTCTGGGATGGCGACAATGCCGCACTCTCCACTCTCTATATCTGTATTCGCGAACTCACGAAATTGATGGCCCCAATGGTGCCTTTCATTACTGAGCACGTTTGGCAAGAGCTTGTTCGAGTGGTCGAACCCGAGATTGTGGAGTCAGTTCACTTGGCAGATTTTCCACTCTCCTTCGATTCCCAAATCGATCGCCAACTATCCAATTCCGTTCGGCTTTCCAGAAGGTTGGTAGAACTAGGACGCGCGGCTCGGGCTGAGTCTAAAATCAAAATTCGCCAGCCTCTCAGTCGAGCTCTCGTTTCCGCCCTGGATTGGGAGAAGATGGACGGTGAGATCCGAGCGCATATTGCTGACGAACTCAATGTTCTCTCGCTCGAGGAGCTCTCCTCCGCTGGTTCCGACCTAGTAGAAGTATCGATCAAGGCGAATTTCCGCACAATCGGGCAGCGCTATGGCGCATCAGTTCAAGAGATCGCTACTGCAATTCATAGCGCCAATGCTGCTGAATTAGTGGCGACGATTCGCAGAGATGGCCTTTCCCAACTTCCTTATGGTGTCGGGTCGCAAGTTGCCGAAATCGTGCATGACGATCTCATCATCACCGAAACCCCAAAGGAAGGTTGGTCTGTAGCCAGCCATTCTGGCGAGAGCGTCGCGTTGGATCTCGAACTGAGTCACGAACTCATTCAAGCGGGACTAGTGCGAGAAGTAATTCGCGCCATTCAAGAGGAGCGAAAGAATTCTGGATTCGATATCAGCGACCGCATCTCGGTTACCTGGAATGCGCCGACTTTATTAGCCGAGGCAATCGGAAATTCGCTCGAAGCGATTTCCGATGAAGTATTGGCTCTGGAATTTACGCGTGATGAGGATCAGTCATTGCCAAGTAATGAGCTAGAACTCTTCCTACGACTGACCAAGAAATAGCAGTTGCGTAGCGTCTGGGTGAGTTAAGGAATCATCCAGACGAGTCGATCCAGAAGTTGGATGGCAAAGAAAATAACGATGAATGAAAGATCAAGATTCACGGAGCCAATTCGCAGTGGCGGAACAAATCTGCGCACAAACCTCAATGGTGGATCAGTAATAGAAAAAACAAGATCCGCAATTGCGAGAACTATTCCCCGCGGGCGCCAATTCCTGGCAAACATTCTGATGTAATCCAAAATCAGACGAGCAAAAAGGCAGAGCAGGAATATTTGAATAATCGCAGAGAGAATTTTACCAATCGTCATGAGTAAGGTGCTTTTCTAATTAAAGCGATCAGCTTTGGTTGAAAAAACTGGCCTCTGCGGCTGCAGCTTTATCTTCCACACTGACCATCACATTTGGCGGGGTGAGCAAAAATACTTTTGATGTTACGCGCTCGATACTTCCGTGGTGGCCAAAGACTAAGCCAGAAGCGAAGTCCACTAAGCGCTTGCGCTCGGACTCCTCCATGTCACTGAGGTTCATGATGACCGGCTGACCTTCACGATAATGCTCGCCGATATTTCTGGCCTCGTTATAAAAACGTGGATGAATAGTGATGATGCGATCCATGATCGGTAGCTCGCGCTGCTCAGCTACTGCGGCCGGACGAACCGGAACTGAAGTAACGGCAGTGACGTTCGATTGCGCCCAACTAGGAGTTGTAGATGTGACTGGACGAACGCTGCGACGAGGCTCAGCCACAATTGCCGGAGCAAGATCCATCTCCTCTTCTTCAACCAAACCGAGGAAACCTGCCATCTTCTTAAACGCATTAGCCATAGGTAAATCTTAAGTGAAGGGTTAACGAGACCCGAGGATTGAACTGCCTATGCGGATGTGTGTCGCTCCAGCGGCTATCGCTGATTCAAAATCTCCGCTCATTCCACACGAGAGGGCTTTCAATTGGGGAAATTGCACAGCTACCTCTCTGCGAATCGCCGCCAGGCGGGAAAAAGCGTCGGCTGGGTCCACACTCAAAGGAGCTACCGCCATGAGCCCTGCGAGTTCCAATCCAGGGATGGTGGCACACTCGCGCAGAAATACGGCTAATTGGTCTGGTTGAACGCCGCCTCGACCCTCCCCGCCATCTGGGGAATCTAGCGAAACTTGAACGAAGACAGGAAGGGATTTTTCTAAGAGCAGCTCGGCAATCTTGCGCGCATGACCAACATCATCAAGGGAATGAATGACATCGGCCCATCCGGTAATCGAGCGCAATTTCTTGGATTGAATTTGACCCTGAAAATGCCAAATGGCATCACTCGGTAAAGCACCTGATTTCTCTCGGGCTTCTTGATCGCGATTTTCGCCAAAGTTGCGCTCGCCTAAGTCATAAAGGATCTGCACATCGCTGGCGGGAAAGTTCTTGGTTACCGAGATGAGAGTGACCTCCTTGGGATCACGTCCAGCCTTTTGACAGGCCAGCTGAATTCGGTTTTTTACCTCCCGCAACGATGCAGCAATGAGATCACCTCGTTCATTCACAGAGCGATCACTCCCACTTGTCGGCCCGTGCCCTGGCTTCGGCGAAATGAATAATATTTATCGTTTTCTTTCGTGCAGATGCGATGAGCCACAACTGAAACACCAGAACTTTTCAAAATTGCTTCCGCACCCGCCACTAAATTGAGTTGGTGTAGGTCCATAGTCGTAGCTAATTCCGGGATTGCGGCAATCGCATCTACATATGTCGCGAGATCGACTTCATAACAGGAGGTGCAAATTGCCGGACCAATTTCTGCAGTTATTTGATCTCGCTCTTCTTGAGGAAATTTGGCAACCACTTTCTGAATAATGCCCGCTAATAAACCGCGTCTACCCACATGCACTGCGGCGACCATGGAAGGGGAAGATAGGAGCAAAGGCAAACAATCGGCAACCAAAACTGCTAGACCGATACCTTTAGTACTGGTGAAGATCGCATCTGCATCCGGAATTACTCCATCGGCAGAATTTATCTCAACAATATTTGTGCCGTGAGTTTGATTCATAAAGACCAAACTATCGAGTGAAAATAGTTGTGTGAGAAGTTTGCGGTTGGCGATGACTGTTTCGGCATCATCATTGACATGAAGTCCAAGATTGAAGGATTCGAATACACCAACACTCAAACCGCCAGCACGTCCAGTAAATAATGTCCGAGCCATCTGGAATTACTTCATAAAGTCAGGAACGTCTATCTCATCCTCAACAACGAGTTCTTCAAAAGTAATCTTCTTGCGATTCGGGGTCGATTCGGCAGAAGTCGAAGAAGGGAGATCGAGAGCCACGGCAATCGGGTCATTGGCTGGCACGGGGTTTGCATTTCCGGTAAGGGTGGCCGCATCAATAACTGGGACCGCAACCCACTTGGGAGCTCCTCCGTCAAAACCTGCTGCAATAACCGTTACTCGAACTTCATCCCCTAAGGCATCGTCAATGACTGTTCCGAAAATGATGTTGGCATCAGGGTGGGCAGATGCAGCCACGAGTTCTGCCGCTTCGCTGAGTTCAAAGAGTCCAAGATCGGAACCACCGGCAATAGAGAGCAATACACCGTGCGCGCCATCGATAGAAGCTTCGAGAAGTGGGCTGGCAATTGCTAATTCAGCAGCTCGAGTTGCACGAGCTTCTCCCCGAGCAGAACCAATACCCATGAGAGCAGAACCTGCGCCTGACATAACGCTCTTTACATCGGCAAAGTCGAGGTTGATCAACCCTGGGGTTGTAATCAAATCAGTAATGCCCTGAACGCCAGAAAGAAGAACTTGATCTGCGCTGCGGAATGCTTCGAGTTGGCTGATGGAACGATCCGAGATGGCAAGCAAGCGATCATTAGGAATGACTATTAGCGTATCCACTTCTTGGCGAAGCAAGGAAATGCCTTCTTCGGCTTGAGCAGAACGACGCTTACCTTCAAAGGAGAAAGGCTTGGTGACAACACCGACAGTCAGCGCACCAAGGTCTTTAGAAATTTTTGCAACGATGGGCGCTCCACCTGTACCGGTTCCGCCGCCTTCACCTGCAGTTACAAAAACCATATCGGCGCCACGGAGAACTTCTTCAATTTCTTCAACGTGATCGAGCGCTGCTTGCTTTCCAATTTCCGGAGCCGCACCAGCGCCGAGGCCACGAGTGAGTTTTCGTCCGATATCAAGTTTTACATCGGCATCACTCATGATGAGTTGTTGCGCGTCTGTGTTGATTGCAATGAACTCAACACCTTTCAAACCTGCTTCGATCATGCGATTGACAGCATTAACTCCGCCGCCACCAATACCTACTACCTTGATGACTGCTAAGTAATTTTGCGGTGTTGCCACAATGCGCCTTTCTTCGGACCCTAAATCTCAACTAGAGACTTAAGGTTAAATTTTTATCTTTGGTTAAAGTAGAGCGCACATCTACTACAAGCAATGACCGACACGAATATAAGCCAACTAGTTTTACAGCACTTTATTTTGTAATGGGAGCTGTTGGAGCACTCACATCGTACGTAGTCGCTTTACTATTTTCTGGCAGTGCATATAGGGCGCGAAACACTTTGATTTTCGTTGCGATGTCTTGATCGCTACCCCAACGAACAATCAATGCTTTTCCCGTCAGTGACACCTGCATCTCGATAAATCCACTCGAAGAAACGTGGACACCTTGTAAACCCAAAATAAAATCGGCGGGTGCCAGGGATAGCAATCGAGCCACGCTCCTCTTTGCTTGATCGTCATTAGTGGCGAAAGTTATCAGTGGAAGTTTCTGTAAGAGTTCCGGAGTCTGAAATTGGACCCCATTCTCATCCAGGTAGGTACGTTGCGCGGTGCCTGTGGCAAAGTAGGCGATCGGAGTTCGCTCCGTGACTTGAATCTGGACGACGCCGGTACGCCAATTTCGGTGAACGGATTCTGTCGCCACCCAAGAGATATCTGACAAAGTTCTATTAAGTACTCGAACATTTACTCGAGCCAGTGGTTTGCCGACGGCTAAATGTCCAGAACTTGCCGCCATTGATTGTTGGATTATGCCTAAGCGAGATGTGCCAGTTATCTCGATCTTTTTAACCGACAGAATCGTTGACCAGCCCAAGACATAAATGGCTCCGCCCAGCAGTGCAACTCCCATCAGCACAGCAATGGCGCCGCGTCTAGATCTCACTAGTCATCACAATCTTTATTCCGAAAGAGCTGAAAGGATGACCGGAGCTAGTGAACTGACATCGCCAGCACCGAGAGTCATGATGACGTCGCCTTCTCTTGCATCAGCAACAACGCGGTTAACCATGTCTACCATCGAAGGTTCGACAATCACATTTTTGTGAGAAATTCGCTGAGCAATAAGTGCGGAGGTAACGCCCGGAATGGGATCTTCGCTAGCTGGATAAATCTCCAACAAGTAGACCGAATCCGCTTGAGAAAGTGTTGCGGCAAATTCACTGGCAAAGGCTTGGGTACGAGAAAATCGATGCGGTTGAAAAATTACAAGTAAGCGGCCAGCGCCGGCAAAAAGCCGCGCAGTCGTGAGAGTGGCGTCAATCTCAGTCGGATGATGACCATAGTCATCTACTACTCGGACTCCTCGGACTTCGCCTTTTACCTCAAAACGTCGGCGGGTGCCGGTAAACATACTCAAACCAGAAAGCAGGTCGTCTTCGTCGACGCCTAATTCTGTTCCGGCAGCCAATGCTGCAACTGCGTTATAAATATTGTGCTTCCCAGGAACTGAAAGTTTGAGTTCGCCAAGTACCCGACCATTAAGGGTAATTCGCGCAGAACTTGAAGTGGCCGCAAGCGAGATACGCGAGATTCCAAAATCTCCGGACTCGCCGTATGTGACAATCCGAATATCCTGACGCACAACGAGCGCGCGCAGTTCTTGTGAGCCAGGATCATCAGAGCAAAGAACAAGAAAACCACCCGGACGTATAGTGCTGACGAATTCTTGGAATATGCGCATGATGGCCGGGAGATCAGCAAAGTGGTCCACGTGGTCTAGCTCAACGTTGGTTACGATCGCGCCAAACGGATGATAGACCAAGAACGAACCATCTGACTCATCGGCTTCGGCGATAAAAATACTGCCGCTCCCCCTGTGGGCATTGGTTCCTGAACTATTGATCATCCCGCCAATTGCAAACGATGGATCCAGGCCAGCATGCTGGACGGCGACCGTTAACATGGAGGTCGTAGTAGTTTTCCCGTGCGTGCCTGCAACCGCTACCGAAATTGAATCTGACATAAGAATCGAAAGCGCTTCAGCACGTTGCAAAATTGGAACTCCGCTCGCACGAGCGGCCAGCATTTCTACATTCTTTTCCGAGATCGCCCCCGAGACCACAATCAAGCCAGCGCCATCGATATTTTCAGGTGCATGCCCAACTGATATGTCCCCACCTAATGCTCGGAGCCCCACCAAAACTTGGCTCTCTTTAACGTCAGAACCAGTGACAGAGATGCCTTGATCTAACATGATGCGAGCGATTCCGCTCATACCAGCCCCACCAACGCCGATGAAGTGCACCTTCGCGCTGCGGAGATCTGCCAGAGAGAATTTCATCGCGAACTCTTCGTCACGAGAGATCGGACTAACTCTGCCATCAGGCGCGCAGCATTAGGTTGCGTCTTGACTTGTCGAGTCTCGCGTTGCTGCGTGGCCTTGAGAATCAGTCGATCAATATTATGAGTCAGCCACTCTCCGGTTAAATGCGAGTTGTCCAGAATTTCCGCCGCACCCTCCCCGACCAATTCTTCGGCGTTAGCCCGCTGCTCACCATTACCAACCGCTAGCGGTACCAAAACGGCATAGTTCTGAACTGTTGCTATCTCAACACAGGTCGCTGCCCCACTACGCGCAAGAATCAAATCACTTGCCGCATAAGCCTCTGCCATGTTCTCCAGATACGGAAGTGGAACATAACCGGGCAGCGAAGTTGGCAATTTGTTCGATCGGCCGACCGCATGGATGATTTGTATGCCACGCTCAAGAAGTGCTGGTAGCGCCTCTGCCACGGATTGATTTATACGTTCAGCGCCGAGAGATCCTCCAAAAATAAGCATGACTGGGAGAGCGGGATCCAGACCAAACTCTTTAATTGCCGACTCTCTGTGGAGATGTCGTTGATTAGCATCCGATGAAGCCAGGCTGAGAATGGAATCGCGCAGAGGTAAACCAACTAATTGTGCCTGGCTCCACTGCTTTCCAGTTCTGCGTGCGTTGGCAAAGGTAATCACCGTGTTGGAAGCCAAGTGCGCACCTAGGCGGTTTGCCCAGCCGGGCTTTGCATTCTGCTCGTGGACAACGATTGGAATTGTCATAAATTTAGCAACAACATAGCAAGGCGCACTAACGTAACCGCCAAATCCAATCAATACATCGGTGGCTCGGAGCAAGCGATAGGTTCGAAATAGAACGCTAATCCAACGAAATGGCCATGAAAGGATGGAAAGGGAAATCTTCCGAGGGAGAGTTACTTTCGAGATGTGGTTGAGTTGAAAACCGGCGTCGACCACGAGTTGGTTTTCGATTCCATTTTTTGTTCCAATAAATTTGCACTCGATCTGCTCAGAAATACCTTCAAAGCCAGGTGCGTTCAATTGGCGTGCGACTGCAAGAGCAGGCTCAACGTGTCCGGCGGTACCGCCGGCTGCGAACGAAACGACCTTAGTCATACCGCACTTCCCGATACTTGTCCGCGATTAGATTTACGATGAGCCAGGAAATCCTTTACTCCAGATTCACGGCGGGCAACGTTGAGTACAAAGGCGACCCCGATGCAATTAGCGATTAGGGATGACCCACCATAAGAAATAAACGGCAACGTGACTCCAATAACGGGAAAGAGACCGATGTCAGATCCTAGATTGACAGCGACCTGGAGCATCAACCAACAGGCGATTCCGGCGGTTGCATAACGAGAAAAGATATCTTTAGTTTGCACCGATACTCTAAAAATTCCATAAATGAGAATGGCATAGAGACAAAGAACAACCAAAGTTCCCAACAATCCCATCTCCTCTCCGATGACGGAGAATATGAAGTCGGTATTAGCTTCCGACAAGTTTGCCCATTTTTGTCGGCTGGCACCGAGTCCAACACCAAAGAAACCGCCGCTCGCCAAACCCATGACACTATGGGCAGTTTGCCAGCCAGCAAATTTGTAATTTTGGGCTGAGAATGGGTGCAATACAGCGGTAAAGCGATGCAATCTATTTGGTTGTGTGATAACAAATGCCGCTGCGAAAAGCATCCCAGCGCTAATTACAGTTACGAAATTTCTTATAGGTAATCCTCCTACGAAGAGCATTGCCCCAGCGATACCCATGACGATGAGTGCCGTACCGAGATCTTTGCCCAACATAATGAGGCTTAAAATTACAAGTACTGCCGGAAGGAGCAAAGCCAAAATATTGAGCGGACGATCGCTCTGAGAACGCTCTTCATATCTGCGCAACTGCAGGGCACAAAAAAGAATCAAACCAAATTTTGCGAATTCACTAGGCTGAATCGTGAAAGGTCCAAAACCAATCCAGTTGGTATTTCCATTTACATTCTTTCCAATGCCCGGGATCTGTGGGAGCACGAGAAAACCAGCACTGACAAAAATTGCGACACGTGAGAGCACCACCCACAGCTCTGGTTTAAGTTTCAAAGCTATAAAAGAGGAACTGATTGCAATCGCTAGGAAAAGCAATTGCTTGATAAATATTGAATAAGTATTGCCATTTTGCTCGAAAGACTTAACCGAAGAGGACGAGAGAACCATGACCAAACCAAGACCAATGAGCGCGGTCGTAGAAAACAAGATGGCAAAATAAGGCAATGTGGGTCGGCGAAGGAGTGGATCTTCTCTCTTCATAAGTCGAGGGATTCTCTTACGGCTTCGGCGAAGAGATCGCCCCGCTCTGCATACGACTTGAATTGATCCATTGAGGCACAGGCTGGAGCCAAAAGCACCGTATCCCCGTCACGCGCAAATTCTTTGGCCCGTTCCACCACTTGGCGCATTAGCTCTGCCGAAGTTGTTCCTTTATCAATTTTGACTACTGGAATCTGCGGCGCAAACTTGGCGAGGGCATCTGCAATGACATCTCGATCCTGACCAATCAAGATTGCAGCGCGGATTCGGGACGCTCCACGTTTGATCAGTTCGTCCATGCTGGCACCTTTAGCTAAGCCACCAGCAATCCATACGACCGATAAAGCAGACATAATGGATGCAAAAGCCGCGTGTGGATTAGTGGCCTTCGAATCATTAACCCAGGAAATTCCATCTGCAGATGCAACTAGTTCTAGACGATGATGATCTACTTTGAAATTTTTTAACCCAATTTGAATTTCCGAGTGTGGGATGCCAAGAGTTAGAGCAAGTCCGGCAGCTGCAAGGGCATTGGAAACGTTGTGCGGAACCGTTGGCTGAATGTCGGAAAGTTCGGCCAGCATGGCTGCCTGGGTGGGATCTGCGGAGAAGGCTCGATCTACCAGCAACTCTTCGACCAGTCCGAGTTCGCCACCTCGTGGGACCTGCAACGAATAGTAAATCTTGCGGCCATTCCATGATGTGCTTCTTGCGCTGACCTCAGAATCGTCAATGTTGAGGAGAGCAGTATCGGTCTGCATCAACAGTTTTAGCTTCGCGTTTGCATACTCATCGAAACTGCCATGCCAATCAATGTGGTCTTCAGCGATGTTTAAGATGGCAACGGCATGGAATATCGGCAGTTGGCTCCATTCAATTTGGAATGAAGAGAGTTCCAGAGCCAAAACATCGAGCTGCTCGAGAGATGAGAGCGCCGAAATAACCGGTTCGCCCACGTTGCCACAGGCACGGCCGTTAATTCCTGCCGAAATCAAAATGGACTCAAGCATTTGGATGGTCGTCGTTTTACCGTTGGTGCCGGTCAAAGCCACCCATTTTTGTTCCGGCGCTACTTCCTCTTTGACCAACCAGGCAAAATCTAATTCGCTATAAATCTGGATCTTACGATCGAGAAAATCAAGAACGAGAGGATGATCAGGTCTCCAGCCAGGAGAGGCAACCGCGAAGGTATAAGAATCTTCCGATGCTAGTTCTTGTCTGGATTGCAATCCTAAAATAGTTGTTGGCTTTTCATCATAAAGATCTACGATCGCACCTTTGTTGTGCAAGAACGAGATAACGCCAGTACCAGTTACTCCCCCACCCAGCACAGCAATCCGTGCCCCGGCAAGATCTTTCAGAAATGACATGTCAAGAAACGACCCATTGAGCATAGAAAAGTCCGAGCCCGGTAGCCACGCTGAGTCCGGCAAGAATCCAGAATCGAATCACGATGGTGACTTCGCCCCAACCACTCAACTCAAAATGATGTTGCAACGGAGCCATTTTGAAAACTCGTTTTCCGCCTGACAATTTGAAATAACCGGTTTGAATGATTACCGACAAAGTGATCAGAACAAATAGCCCGCCCAGGGCTATAAGCAATAACTCGGTGCGAAGTGTGATGGCAATGCCGGCTATCGCTCCACCAAGGGCGAGCGAACCAACATCGCCCATGAATATCTTTGCAGGTGATGCATTCCACCATAGAAAGCCGGCGCAGGCTCCGGCAAGTCCAGCGGCTACCACTGCAACATCAAGTGGATCTCGAACGGCATAGCACTTCGCAATATTGGTAACTGCGCAACTCTGACCGAATTCCCAGACCCCGATGAGAACAAAGGCGAGGAAAGTCATGATCGAGGCGCCTGTTGCTAATCCATCCAACCCGTCAGTTAGGTTGACGCCATTGCTCGTGCCCAACACCATAAAAATAACCCAGATGACAACCACGACGGAACCAAGGGATAGCGATGTATCGCGCACGCTGGAAAGATGCAAAGAGATCGGAGCCAGACCCGCACTGTCACGAAAGTGAATACCTAAAACTGCAAAGATTCCGGCAGCCAACATTTGACCGAGCAGTTTCTGCTTGGCATTGAGACCGAGCGAACGTTGCTTGCTGACCTTGAGCCAATCATCGGCTAGACCAACTATTCCAAGAGTAAGCACAAGTCCGAGGACCAAGATGGCAGATGCACTCACGGCAATGCCTGTGATCAAGTGGCTGACAAAATATGAAGTAATGCTGGAACCAATAAGAACGATGCCACCCATTGTTGGGGTGCCATGTTTTACATGGTGGCTGGTTGGTCCATCGTCGCGAATTATTTGACCGTATCCGCGTTTTGCCAGAATCCGAATCAAAATCGGTGTGAGAAAAATGCTTAAGAGGGCGGCGAGGGCACCAGAAACTAAAATACCTTTCATTCGTGCGCCGCCTTCCACATATTTAATAATTCCTGCGCTAACTCGTTGAGATGTTCAGACCGAGATGCTTTCACCAAGACCACATCTCCCGATTCAAAATGCTCCACAAAGGACGTTGCTTCGGAAATTGCGGCGCAAGCGTGGACAGTTGTGGCATCTCCCAGGTCCTCTAAACTCGAAATACTTGACGGATCGAGATCGAAAAGGTCGGTCCCCACCGTGACCAAATGATCTATCCCAATGTCGGAGACGAGTCTGCCAATTGCTGAATGGGAAGTGGCCTCTGACGCGCCGAGCTCGCCCATCTTCCCGAGAAAGGCCCATGAACGGCCGCCTCTCTCCTGAGACATCAGAGCCAGAGTTCGCAGCGCCGCCGCCATACTTTCTGGATTGGCGTTGTACGCATCATTAATAAGGAGCAGTCCATTAACGTCGTGGAGTTCCATGCGCCACTTGCTGCCCGGCTCGGCGGTCGAGAGCGCAGCCGCAATAGTTTCTAGCGAAATATGTAACGCCGTGGCGACCGCTGCGGCTGCCAATGCATTCGAGATCTGGTGCAAGCCCAAAAGTTGAAGTGAGACTGGTTGACGACCTTCAGGAGTGACCAAATCGAAATGGGCACGTCCCTCGCGAAGTTCGACATCGGCTGCTCTAATTTCGCAATTGCTCTTCTCACCAAAGCGCAGCACCTTGCGAGGCGATCCATCCGACATATGCGGAGTGAATTCGTCATAAGTTCCCAATACTGCGATCGCATTAGATGAAAGACCGCGGATGAGTTCGGACTTAGCTTGTGCAATTAACTCTCTAGATCCAAATTCTCCGATATGAGCCTGACCTACAACAAGAACTACTCCAACATCAGGTGTGGCAATATCGACCAATGCCGCAATATCGCCTACGTGGCGCGCGCCCATTTCCACCACGCAATATCTGGTATTTTCATCGCAACGTAACAAAGTAAGCGGGACGCCGATTTGATTATTGAAATTTCCACTGGGAGCAACCGTCGGGGCAACTATTTCAAGTAAATGAGCAAGCAAATCTTTTGTCGTCGTTTTACCTTGTGAGCCGGTAATTCCGATTACGGTCAGATCGGTAATTGCACTCCGCACATATTTGGCTAACGCAGCGAGTGCAACTGTCGGATCCTTCACCACTATCGATGGCCCATCCACAGCTTTACTTACCAGAGAAAATTTGGCACCGGCTTCGCGGGCCGCACGAACAAAATCGTGACCGTCAACTTTCTCGCCCGTGAAAGCAACAAAGAAAGTGTCGCTATTGGCTTCCCTCGAATCGATGACTGGGTACTGAGAGATGATTTCATCTCCACGCAATTCGTGTAGAGACCCACCGACAATTTCGGCTATCTGTGCAGCGGTTAGCTTGATCATTCAAGTCCCTCGATTGCTTTTGCAAGTTCAATTCGATCATCAAATGGATACTTCACACCATTTATCTCTTGACCAAGCTCGTGTCCTTTTCCGAGTACTACCACCGAATCTCCAGTCCGCGCTTGCGAGACCGCATATCGAATTGCTGCAGCGCGATCGACCTGGACGATACTTGGAGCGACAATTTCCAAACCTGCAGTCATCTCTTGCAAAATATCTCCAGGGTTCTCAGAACGAGGGTTGTCGCTGGTAAAGATGGCGATATCTGCGAGTTCGAGCAACAACTTCCCCATAATTGGCCGCTTTGTGCGATCACGATCTCCACCACAACCCAAAACTCCAATGACTCTTTGCGCAGAAGATTTTTGTAAAGTCTGAAGTATGCGTTCAACAGCATCCGGCGTATGTGCGAAATCGACCAGCGCGCGGAAATCCTGACCGACATCTATTTTTTCCAGTCGACCGGGAACACCGCCAAGCTTGGGCAGATAAGCGGCAATTGCTATCGGATCGACGCCGCTGTTGTAAGCAAGCGCAATTGCCAAAAGAGCGTTGTCGAGATTGTGGTCGCCGATAAGAGGTAAGAGCCCTTCGATCAGGACTCCACCTTCCCCGCGAATTGAAATCTCGAAGCCACTCGTCACTTCAACAGCCGCTACATAATGCCAATTCGCAGCCGTGTTAAACCGAGAAACGGTAATTATTGGAATACCGGCTTCTTGAGATAGGCGAAGTCCATAAGGGTCGTCGATATTTACCAGAGCCAGATCCGAATATTCAGAAGTGAACAATTTTGCTTTGGCAGCGTAATAACTTTCCATTGAGCCGTGATAATCCAAGTGATCTTGAGTCAAATTACTGAAAGCAGAGAGTGAGAAATGCGCACCGGAAACACGTGATTGGTCGAGTGCATGGCTACTAACTTCCATCACCATATGGGTTACGTGTTGCTCTCGCATGGTGGCGACGATTTGTTGAAGCTCGCTCGCTTCAGGAGTTGTAAACGAAGTTGCGTAGTCCTGGTTTCCGATAGAAACGCCAGTAGTCCCGATAAATCCAACTTCTCGATGTTCGAGTTGCCAGAATTGATGAAGAAGTGAGGCCGTGGTGGTTTTGCCATTCGTTCCGGTAATTCCGACAGTAAATATGTTTCCAAATGGAAAGTCGTAGATCCAGGCCGAAACATCACCGGCTCTGCGCCGGACATCTTGAATTTCAACTGTTGGCAACGATGCGCTGCCGATAGCAGACCCTGCAGAGTCCGTAAGGAGCGCTACCGCACCTTGTGACTTTGCTTGAGCAGCAAATAGGGCACCATGTTGTTTTAGGCCAGGAAGCCCAACAAAGAGATCGCCCTCCTCGAGATACCTGGAATTGCTGGTTATGCCAGTTATGAAAAGTTCTGGATGCGTTTCAGGCAAACCCAAATATCGGCAGAGCTCGTTAAAAGTCCGTGATGGTGGAGTGAATGGGCGCATCAGATCACCTGACCGCCAACGTTGTTGTTAGCGTCGCAGCTTTCTTGGCTGCGGCGGCTATCTGAGCCTTGCGCAAGGCGCTCTCGGTTAAGGGGTACATCACGCTGCCACCGGTGGTTGGCGGAACGTGGCGAGATTGCAACACAAAACTCATAACCTTCTTAAAGACTGGGCCACCAAGGTAGCCACCCCAGTGGATTCCTTGAGGTTCTTGAATCGTAACGCTGACAACATACTTTGGAGAATCTGCCGGCGCGAAGCCAATAAAAGAGGCGGTATAGCCTTTATAACAACCGCACTTTTCGTCGATTCGCATAGCCGTACCGGTCTTGCCGGCGACTCGATAACCCGGAATAGCCGCCTGAGGAGCTGTTCCGTTCTCCGAAACAACGCTCTCTAGCATGGTACGAATTTGACTTGCCGATTTGGAACTGATGACGCGTTCAGAGGCTTGCATTCTTGTTGGCGTGTAATTTCCACTTGAATCAATGAGCGCGGCGACAACATTCGGCGTAACTCGCACACCATCGTTTGCTATGGTCGCAAAGACGCTCGTTGCCTGCATTGCGGTAACGGAATAGCCCTGCCCGAAGGCGATAGTTGGTGCAGAAGTCCGTGACCACTCCGAAATTGGATGTAGAATTCCTGCGGACTCGCCTGGCAAATGTGAATTCGTTGTTTGCCCGATTCCAAATTTTGCCAAGTAGTCATACAGAGTCTGATTACTCATCTTTTCACCGATTTGGATTGCGCCGGTGTTACTAGAGATTGCCAGCGCTCCAGTTGCTGTCAATCTTTCGGTCGTGTGCTTTTCATGGTCATGGAAAGTTCGCCCGCCACGCTTTAGCGCGTAAGGAACGGTCAGAACGGTTTCGGGGGTGATCTTGCCTTCCTCGAGAGCGGCTGAATAAGTTATGACTTTCCCAGTTGAGCCCGGCTCGTAAACATCCTGAACGGCCGGATTACGCATCGTTATATTCGTGATGGATTTCCTATTATTAGGATCAAGGTTTGGGGCACTTGCCTGAGCCAAAATTGCGCCGGTCTTACTATCCATAACAATGACCGTTCCGGACTTTGCGTGTGAACTTTTCACGGCAGCAGAAATTGCGTCTTGAGCCACCCATTGAATATCGCGATCAACGGTCAATTGGATGCTGGTGCCAGCCTTTGCCTCGGTTTGAATCTGCTGGGAACCAGGAATAATTGTTCCGGCGCCGTTTGCATAAATGTATTTTCCATTTGTTCCAGCAAGCACGGAATTCATACTTGATTCAATCCCAGATGCGCCAACACCAGCATCATTGATGATCCCGACGAGCGAGGAGGCAAGTGCTCCGGTTGGATAACTTCGGATATAACCGCGCTCAGAGAAGAATCCAACAATGCGCTTGGCTACACCACCTTTGGTTTTCAAAATGGCAACGTTGTAAGCATCCAATGCATCGTTTAATGAAATCCAAGCCGCCGGGGTTATGTTCTTGGCGATGATTTGATAACGCCGTTTTCCGGAGAGCAATGTGGCAACGTCGGCAGCTTTCATGTGCAAGATCGGGGCGGCGATCGCCGCAGCACTCGCAGGATCTGAAATCATGGTTTGGTCGACAACGACATTTATCGCAGCGACGCTGCGTGCGAGTTCGATGCCGTTGATATCCGTAATCGTTCCTCGAGGCGCAAGCAGCACGGAAGAACTCATCAACTCGTTCTGTGCTCTAGCGGTATAGCTATTTGCCTGAACAGCTTGCACCTGCACCAGACGAAGGGCAAAGACGATTAGTAATGCAAAAGAGAGCAACAAAAGAAACCTTATGCGATTGTGGACCAGGCTGCGATGGCTCATCAATTACCAGCCTTGATCTTCAATGTTGATTTGTGCTTCACCATCGGATTTACGATGGCAATCTTGGTTAGTTTCAGTGGCTCATCAGGAATCTTTGAAATATCCAGGAATTGCGAATTCGAAGCTGGAACCATTCCTAATTTGGTTGCTGCGGCAGCCAAGCGATCAGGCGAGGATTGTTGCGCTACTCGCTGAACGATGGCATCTCTTTGGTCATTAACAACGTTGGTTTGGTGCTTTAACCGTTGCAGCACAAATGCATCCTGAGTAAGCAAAGTATTAATCACCAGTAGACCCAGCAGGCCGACCAGAAAGATTGAAATGATAACGATGGTAAAGCCACGACGATCAGTACGTTCGCCACCAAATATCTCTAGATTTTTGATAACTCTAAATTTGGGAGCCCGGTCTGATTGGCGTGGGCTGGCGATTCCAATTTCATCTTCGGGAGATAGTTGAATAATCGCCATCATGCGGCCAATCTCTCGATGGCACGCAGCCGCATCGATTGAGCGCGAGGATTTGCCTCAATTTCAGTTTCAGTAGCGCTCTCGCTGCCCCTGATGACGAAGCCGAATTTGGCGGCGCTATTCGGAAGATCGACTGGTAAGCCACGCGGAGTTCCGGATGTTGTAATCGCGGTGAAAGCGCTCTTGACGATTTTGTCTTCCAGCGACTGATACGCCATGACAACAATTCGCCCGCCAACCGTAAGTGCTTTAAGGGCTTGCGGAATAGCACTTTCTAGAACTTCAAGTTCCTGATTAACTTCAATTCGAAGCGCCTGAAAAGTGCGCTTTGCTGGATTGCCACCCGTACGTCTGGCGGGTGCTGGAATACTGTCCTTAACTAAATCGGCTAAATCCTTTGTGGTGTTGAGCGCATTATTCGCTCGAGCCT
>SESG01022013.1_pt1 | contig 47734 bp, 39 predicted proteins | sample 3171421 | NCBI WGS metagenome assembly SESG01 (sample SAMN10866946, study PRJNA518727) | freshwater metagenome | biome: subpolar coniferous forest; feature: holomictic lake; material: water; isolation source: holomictic Lake 227, 6 m and 8 m depth | place: Canada: near Kenora, Ontario | collected...
AGGCGCGTCGTATGACGACTTCAATGAATGGGAACGCACGGCATTAATTCTTGCGGCTAGCATGGGGCAGACGGAAATTGTCAGCTTTCTTCTAAAAAAAGGCGCGGATGTAAATGCACGTGACAATACGTTAGATTATCCGCAGTCAAGGGGTTTTACAGCGTTTTTCAGAGCTGTCGGAAGAAATCATATTGAAGTGGCTAAGTTAATTCTTGCTCACCCGAAAAAAATTGACATAAATGGAAAGTTTCTGCAGGAAGTAACCGTTCTATGCGTTGCGATAGAAAAAGACAACCTGGATATGGTTAAGCTTCTTGTTAATAATGGAGCAAAGATTAATATGCTCGGTAAAACTGGAACGTTTATGCTTGACGGAACTTTAGACAACAAAAATTTTGATATACTTGAGTATCTGATATCGAAGGGAGCTGATGTTAATTATAACCTAGGTGGAGGCACTTTTCTTATTGATATCGTGGGCACGACAAAAAACCGAAAACCGAGGGTAGAATATCTGAAGAAGTTCCTGACCTACAAGCCAGATATTAATCATATGGGTGCAGGGTCGTTTTCTGCTTTACATAGGGCAACAATGGCTGGATTTGTTGAGTATATGGAGATCCTGTTAGACCACGGCGCGAATATTAATATTAAAAGTCTTGAAAATGGCGGTACGCCTCTGCATGCAGCGGCAAACTGGGAATTTATTGATGCTCTAAGATATCTAATAAAACGCGGGGCTAATCTGGATATTTTAGATAACAGAGGATTTACCCCACTATCCTTAGCCGCGTATGCCAATAGACTACAAAATGTTCAGGCTCTTGTAGAAGCAGGCGCAAAAATTGATATAAAGACGACCACAGAAAACATGACTCCACTCATCGCAGCAACCATGAATATTAGCCCTTTAAACCATGGGGATAGCATGGATGTTATAAAATATTTATTAGACAAGAAAGCTGATGTCAATTTTCAGGCAGCGGATGGAAAAACAGCATTAATTAATGCTGCGGCCAGTTCCAACAGCGGACAGGCTGAAGACAAAGTAGATCTACTGCTAAGTAGGGGTGCAAAAACTGATATTGTAAATAAATCCGGCGAAACCGCATTGATGTTTGCGGCAGGCAGAGGGCATGAAGGAGTTGTAGAACTTCTCCTCAAGAAAGGCGCCAATGTTCAGCTGAAAAACAACGCGGGTGAAACAGCCATGAGTTACGCGAAACGTTCCGGCAATAACGCAATTCTCTCGCTTCTGGAATCAAAAGGAGCGAAACCGGATGCTCCCATTGTTATGAAATATATTATTGTCAAAGAACTGGTCGGAACCTGGCAGGGCTTTCAGGATGGGCTACCACAAGCTATATTCAATTTTGTCTTAAACAAAGATAATACATTCAATTTTGTTTCCCGATTAACGCCGGAAGTCCTCAAGCAGCTTCCTGCAGGCTCTATAAATCCGGTGATTGCTACCCAGAAAGGGACTTATACCTTTAACAATGATATCCTGATCATGAATCTGGTCGGTGCGGCACCAGTTTCCAGAAAGTGGAAACTGGAAAATAAGATTTTAATACTTGACGATATAATTAGATTAAAAAAAATCAAATGAAAACTGGAGATTTGCAGTTGTAATTAACCCTTTTGAACACCATGCGATGATCGTAAAAAATAAAGAAGAAAGGGCATGAAAATATGGCTGAAGATGTATACATCATAGGAACGGCGATGACCAAGTTTGGGAAATACCTTGATAAAGGGGTCAAGTTGTTGACCGGTGAAGCACTAGAGCTTGTACTCAAGGACAGCGTGCTTCAACGCAAAGATATTGAGGCGGCCTGGTTTTCAAATTCCGGCTGGGGATACCACTCCTTCCAGCACGCTGTGCGGGGACAGGTGGCCCTGTCCGCAAATGGGCTCGAGGGCATCCAGATCGTCAATGTAGAGAATGCCTGTGCCAGCGGCTCCACGGCCCTTCACTCCGCGTGGACATCGATCAAGGCCGGTATCTATGATTGTGTCCTGGCCATCGGAGCGGAAAAGATGTACGACAACGACAAGGCCAAGACTATGATGATGTTCATGTCCGGCTCGGACGTGGAAGAGCTTCCGAACTTTATGGCTAAGTTCCAGGCAGAGGAACGGCAGCGCAAGGAAAAAGAGGCGCGGGAGAAAGGCCTGGAACCTCCCAAGGCAGATGCCGGTGGGCATTCGGCCTTTATGGACCTCTATTCTATAGGGGCACGCATGCACATGGAGAAATACGGGACTACCCAGCGCCAGCTTGCATGTATTGCCGCAAAGGCCCATAACAACTCCGTGCACAACCCCTTTGCTCAGTATATCTTCCCTATGACTGTGGAAGAGGTCCTCTTTGACAGGGAGGTTTCCTATCCACTGACGAGGGCCATGTGTGCGCCAGTAGGGGACGGTGCTGCCGCGGTAGTACTTTGCAGTGAAAAATTTCTAAAGCAGCGGGCATCATCGGGCAAGGCCATCCGCATACGTGCCTCCGTCCTCAGATCCGGAACGAAAGAGGGGGAAAGCGACATATGTGCAAGAACTTCAAAGGCTGCCTATGAGATGGCCAGCCTCGGTCCCAAGGATATCGATGTAGTCGAGGTCCATGATGCAACGGCTTTTGGAGAATTGTATCAGACGGAGCAGATGGGTTTTTGCCCGATGGGAGAGGGAGGACCTTTCGCTGAGAGCGGCGCAACAGCCATCGGAGGAAAGATTCCGATCAATCCAAGCGGAGGATTGATTGCCAGAGGACATCCAGTTGGGGCGTCAGGTCTTGCGCAGATTTTCGAGTTGGTAACGCAGCTTCATGCTAAAGCTGGCTCCCGGCAGGTTCAGGGGGCACGGATTGCCATGGCCGAAAACGGCGGAGGGTTCCTCGGTCGGGGCGAGGCAGCTATGGCCATTCATATTCTTGAAGGGATTTGAAAAGAATGGAACTGAATTTCTGGACAGTACTGACAAGTATTAACATGAATATAATCTTATAAAAAAGAAAGGAGACATGTATAATGACAGCAGCAATTCATTTTTTCGATCGCGGATGGAATATTAATCCCAACGGTGTAGCCTATTACATGGATGGGCAGGAGTTCACCTTTAACGAGATAGGGAAGCTTTCGTGTCGCATTGCCAACGGCCTTCTTGCCAAAGGGTTCAAGAAAGAAACCAAGGGAGCTGTATGGTCGCTTAATCATCCTATATCTTGGACTTGCACGCTTTCTCTTTGGCGAGCAGGGCTAGCCTGGATACCGGTAAACCCGCGCAGTCCCCTGGAAGAAAACAATTTCATTCTTGAATCATTCGATGCTGAAGTTATATTCTTCACGAAATATTTCGCCAAAGAGGCTTTGTCGCTTAAAGATAAACTTTCTAAAGTTAAGCTTTGGATCTGCATTGACGATGAGGTGGAGGGGGCAATATCGCTTAAGGATTTCATCAAAGATCAACCGGCAACGCTACCTCAAATCATTTACGAACCGGACGATGTTATCGCGATCTTCCCGACTGGCGGCACCACAGGTCTGCCCAAGGGTGTTATGAATACAAACAGAAGCGTTTCTACTTTTTGTATATTATTCTTGATGAACATATACTATCCGAACGACGAATATCCGGTCAATCTGGCGGCAGCACCGATGACCCATACTGCGGGAGCGCTTTCCCTGCCCTGTTCGGCACGTGGAGGCAAAGTGGTGGTTGTCACAAAACCAGAACCGGCGTTGATATTTGAAATTATCCGCAAACAACGCGTTACGGAATTTTTCCTGCCGCCTACAGTCATTTATCGACTTCTGGATGCATTGCCCCCTGTGAAAATGTTGATTGCTAAACTTCTTAAAAAAATTGATTTTTCATCTGTCAAATATTTATGCTATGGGGCGGCGCCCATGTCAGTGGAAAAACTGAAAAAAGCAATCAAACTATTTGGACCGATCATGGTGGGAGGTTATGGACAGACCGAAGCCCCGGGGGGGATCTCTTGTTTGCGTATTGAGGAGCACTTCAAACGGGGGAGCGTCAAGGAATTCGCCGACGATTCGCGGCTCGCCTCCGTGGGGCGACCTGGAATACTCAACAAGGTTGTCATTATGGACGACCAGAACAAAACTCTTCCGGTGGGACAGACGGGGGAGATCTGTGTACAAGGTGATATCTTGATGAAGGGATACTACAACGCACCTGAAAAGACAGCGGAGACTATCATTGACGGGTGGCTGCATACTGGCGATCTAGGCCACATGGATGAGGAAGGCTATCTCTACATCACAGATCGAAAGAAGGATATGATCATATCCGGAGGCTTTAATATCTATCCACAAGAAGTGGAACAGGTTCTCTGGACCCATCCAGCGGTAAGTGACTGTGCGGTGATTGGCGTGCCTGACGAAAAATGGGGTGAGGCCGTAAAGGCTGTAGTTGAGTTAAAGCCGAATAAGAAGGTTACCCCAGAGGAGTTGATTGCACTGTGCAAAGAGAAGCTGGGCAGTGTCAAGGCACCGAAAACCGTTGATATTACGTCCGCGCTTCCGCGCAGCACAAACGGTAAGGTACTGAAGAAGGATCTGCGCGCAGAATATTGGAAGGGAGTCAAGGGGAACATCTAGCAGATATTGAATTTTAAATTATTTTTTTGGATGTGATCATGAACGATCGAAACAAAGAAGTTTCATCACTCGGAACATATAAAGAGGGCATGCCGTGGAATGCGGTGGAGCAAATCATCATGGAACGGCGGAGCATTCGTTCGTTCAAAAAAGAGCCGCTGCCCGACAGCATGATTCGGCGGATTCTCGAGACCGGCAGGTTTGCACCGTCGGCCGGCAACTGTCAGCCCTGGCGCTTTGTCGTGGTGAAAAGTCCTGAGATGCTGGCGGAGATGGAAAAAGACGCGGTGAGACTAGTAAGGCTCTTGATGTTTTTTCTCGATTACACAAGGGGGAGCTGCCTACGTAGACTAATCACCAAGCCCCTGGCCAAGTTCTACATACGCTTCCTGCCCAACGAGTTGCACCCGGTTCCCTTCGGGCTCATGACGCAAATAGCCCAGAAGTTGACCCCTGTTTTCCACAACGCTCCCACTCTCGTTCTACTCGTCGAGGATCGGCGAGGTGTTGGCAGCCCTCCACTAGACATCGGCATCTGCGGCCAGAACATGGTACTGGCGGCTCATAGCCTGGGCGCTGGTTCCTGCTGGATCGGGCTTGTCAAGCTGCTGATGTATTATCCGAAGTGGAGAAATAAATTCGGCATACGCTATCCCTACCGTCTGAACGACTGTATCGCTTTTGGGTGGCAGCAACCCACTGGCGATGGCCTGGTGCCGAGGGAGACGCAGATCGTGCAATGGTTTGAAGGCGGCCTGAATGACGCGCCAAGATTTGAGACACAGGGGGTATGACATGATGACTGCAAAGTATTCGCTACTCGACAGAATTCTGATACCGGACTACGACAGCCCTTCACAGATGCAGACGGGGAAGCTTGACTTCAATCCGGAGCGATGCACAGAGTGCGGAATATGCGTTTCCCTCTGCCCGGGTGGATGCCTGCTCACCGATACAACCACAAAAACCGACCTGCTAAGCGGTAAGGCACGCGGCGGGAAATACGGCCTGCCGCGCGTGGTCAGAACGAAAGCCGGCGCGACGCTCTGCATAGCCTGCTTCGACTGCGGCGCCGCCTGCCCTCATGGAGCCATCAGCATACGGAACAATTTCAATCCGGGAGGGCATTTCAAGAGGATCACGCAGACGTCGAACGTTAGATATCCCAAACGGTATTGACCGGCGTTATGGCACCGTGGATGATTATGACAGCTGCTTTTTAGAAACACCCGTTTAATCACTGGTATGAGCACAAAAGCTGCTCACGGAAAATAGTTTCGGAGAAATAAATGGAATTCAAGTATCTGAAAACTCGAAAAGTTAATGCGACGCTCTGGGTTGAAATTGACAATCCCCCGGTCAATTTTTTGACCATGGATCTGCTCGAAGAGTTGCATACGCTGGTGAAGTCAGTCCGGAAGGATGATTCCATCAGGGTGCTCGTTCTCACCGGCGGGAGGGATGACATCTACATCATGCACTTCTCCATACCTGAGCTCTTGCGTCTCCATGCGCACAACAGACGGCTGTTATTAAATGTTATCGTGAAATTTAAGCCCACCGCCGCGCTCCTGAATTATTGCATGACCTTAAACAACTGGCTGATGGACTGCTTTCCATGGCATGAATGGCTGATGCTAAAAATGACGAAGCTGATACGGGGATATTCGTCGGGCATGTTTTTATGGCTCCAGATGACGCGAACCTATCAGGCGGTTGAGCGGTTGAACAAGGTGACTATTGCCGCCCTCAACGGCCCCTGTAACGGCGGCGGCACTGAGCTGTCGGCCTGTTTCGATTTTCGATTTATGATAGAGGATCAGGGATATACCATTGGCCAGCCCGAGTGTCTGTTGGGAATCGTTCCCGGCGGCGGAGGCACGCAGCGTCTCCCGCGTCTTATCGGCAGGGCGAAGGCTCTCGAGTTCATGCTTAAGGGAACCCAGTTGACACCCCAGGAGGCAAAGCAGATAGGCCTGGTAACGGACTTCTTCAAGAAAAATGATTTCCTGACAAAGGTACAGGAGTTTGCCGACATGATGAGCAAACGCCCACCGGTAGGGATTGACGCCATCAAGAAAAGCGTGCTGGGCGGCATGAGCACTACCCTGCGCCATGGACTGAGTATCGAGCTTCAGCAGAGCCTGCGCTGCCTGGATACCGGGGATACAATAATGGCGATGGAAGAATACATCAAGTACATCAGCAAATATATTCTCACCCGCGATATGAGCAAAGCAAAAACCGGAGACATCGTCGATATGGTCAAAAAAACGACAGACACTCTGGAGAAAGCCGAAATCTTCAGGGAATTCCAGGGGAAGTAACAATGCAAATAACAGTACTCGATGATATATGCAACAACTGCAAGCTCTGCGTGCGGGAATGCGTCGCCGGGGTATGGCGCATAGTCGAGGGCAGGCCTGAACCAATAGATCCGGATCTGTGCAACCGCTGCAGCCACTGCGTATCTGTGTGCCCCATGGACGCCATCCTTCACAGCGGGCTTGACGCGGGGCAAATCATGAAGGTAAACAAAAAAAGCCTGCAGCCGCAGATATACAGCGATATCGTCCTGTCACGCCGAAGCATCAGGCAGTACAAAGACACCCCTGTTCCGCGTGCCATAATCGAGCAGATCATCGACCTGGCTAGGCATTCGCCCACCGCAAGCAACGACCAGAACGTAGGGTATATAGTTGTCACGGAACGGGAGCTCATCAGGCAGACTGCCGGATCAATTTTTGGTTTCGCAGACAGACTCTACGGCAGGCTCCAATCCTGGCCGATGAAACTTTTCATGAGGGCGACAGGGCTGTCGAATAATCGGTATGTCCGGCGCATGGATTACGCGCGGGAACTGGCTGCAGACGGAAGAGACATCATCCTCCACAACGCGCCGGTGCTCCTCCTGGTCCACGGACCGGCAAAAGGACCCTTCGTCTGCGACAACTGCAGCATCGCGGCAGCGAACATCATCAACTACGCCCATGCCCTCGGCCTCGGCACCTGCTTCATCGGCTTTATGACCCTTGCTCTAAGATTCAGTAAAAGTCTGCGGGGAAAAATGAATGTGCCAAAGAACAGGAAGGTGTACGCTAGCCTGGTCATGGGGTACCCGGCGTATGTTCACGCCAGCACGGCATCGAGGAAAAAGGGGGACGTAACATGGATATAAAAAACAGACAGGGCCAAAAACGATTCAGCGAGACCGTGCAAACGGAAATCTATATCCATGCTTCGCCCGAACTGGTCTGGAGCGTGCTTTCCGACTTGCAGGGTTACCACGAATGGAACCCGATGATCCGCTGCGCCAGCGGAGAACTGAAACAGGGGAAACGACTGAAGATATATTTTAACCCGGAAGGATCGAAAGGGAGAACATTTCGGCCGAAGCTTCTTGTAGTAGATCCTGGCCATGAATTGCGCTGGCAGGGCCAGCCGGGCGTGCCACTGCTTTTTGAAAGCGAGCATATTTTCATCATTGAGCAGGCGGGGGAAGGCAGGTCCCGTCTCATTCACGACATGATTTTTTATGGTCTGCTGATCCCGCTTGCCAGAAGCAAAATCGTCAGTACTGTCAAAGGCCACTTCAACGACATGAACCTGGCATTAAAAGAGCGCGTCGAACGAAACCAGGCGGATAAATGATCTTGATGCTTAGAACCAGGATCGTATTATCCATGAAACAGGCTTAATATAATGAAGAAGTTACAGCCCCTTTGATTCCTGAACGTATATTTTGTTTTGGGCATCATAGGTGCCGGGAACTACGCCGTTTTTTTCCAGCTCCTTTTTGATGATCCTTTGGGTTTCGGTTTTAAGAAACTCGTTGACTATTTTTACAAATCGCGGAACTGCAAACTTCGCCAGATCCTCCTTTAGAGATTCAATCAAGTCAGCTTCTTTCAAGGTATGCCCTTCAACCAGGGAAACGCACGCCATGATTTCATCCTCGGCAAGGTCGGACGGGATCGCGTATACGGCCGCCTCGAGCACCGATGGGTGCTTTTGGATCGTATGCTCCACTTCATAGGCAGAAACGTTTTCGCCCTTGATGCGCATGAATTCGGCGTTGCGGCCCACGAAGTATAGATAGCCTTTGCTGTCCCTCTTTATCAGATCTCCGGTATAAATCCATCCGTTTCTCAACTTATCATTTGATGCCTTCTCGTTTTTAAAGTATTCGACCGATTTCTTTTCGCCCCGCGATTCGAAGATAAGTTCGCCCGGGGTGTCGTCTGGAACGTCGTTCCCATCATTATTAACCAGACGGTATCTGACGCCTGGGCTCGGCTTACCGATTGATCCCACCGGTGCGTTGCCAAGGTTCATGATACTCTTGCCTCCGCCATCGATAGCGCCGTAGGCTTCATATATTTTAATTCCGAACCTTTTTTCAAATTTCTCCCACTCGTCCACTGGGCAAGCGGCCGAGCAGGTAAAGCGCACCCTGTTATTTCTGTCATTTTCTTTCGGCGGCTGTTTCATGAGGATGGGAATCATAACGCCGAGGGTGTTGAAGGCTGTAACATTGTAGGTTCGTATGTCATCCCAGAACTTGCTGGCAGAGAATTTTTTCGCCAGGACCACTTTTGCGCCCCGTTGCATGCCCAGGGTTACGCAGAGAGCGAGCGCGTTACCGTGGAAAAGAGGAAGACATGTGTACAGGACGTCTGACTTTCTATAGAGAGCCTCCGCAATTATCGAAAGTAGCTTCACTTGAGTTTTTCCATAACGGTACATTACCCCCTTGGGCATGCCAGTGGTGCCCGACGTATATAGTATGAAGCAGATATCTTCCTTACTATATTTTCTATCCGGCTTTTTCGGCGATTGGTCGTATGCGTTTGATAAAGACAACATGCCGTTAGGTAGGATCGGCTTATCCGATGCTGGCGTTTGTTTAACGATAATTGTTTTTATCTTTTCTATTCTGCTTGCGATCTTGTTATATATATCGAGGAATTCCTCATCGATGACGATGAACTCGGCATCGCTGTGGTTCAGAATATACAGAAGGCTATCCCCACGTAGCGATGTATTTATAGGGACTGAATACATCCCGATTTTTTGGGATCCTATAAATATGTCTAAATACTGCGGGCAATTACCCATTATGATGGCGACTCCTTTGCCGCTGCAGGCGCCTAGCGACAGGAGAAAATTTGCAACTCGGTTTGCGTTTTGATCCATCTGCCGGAAGGTAAATTCTTTATCTTCAAAAAGAAGAAATACTCTGTCTGAATAAATCCGGGCTTTTTCTTCAATGAGATCGGCCCAGCTCATGTCTTCCACGATTTCTTTCGTTTTCCTCAAACTTCTGAAATTTGCCTTGAGTGTACCGCGCCGCCTTTCGTCTTTAATAAATTTCAACAAGCTTCTGGCAAGCAAGAACCCGTTTTTAAAATTCGCAGAAAAATACATGATCTTTCCTCCTCTTTATTTCACAGGCGCTTCCAGTATATGGATGCACATGGCGGCCTCTTCCTGTCCAAGTGCGCCGCCACCGTTTTCCGCCAGTGCGATACGAGCGCCCTTAACCTGCCGTGAGCCTGCCTTTCCCCTCAACTGAGTAACAAGTTCATGAATTTGAGCCAGTCCTGAAGCGCCGATGGGGTGTCCGCGCGATTCAAGTCCGCCACTGGGATTTATGGGGATTATCCCCCCTATTTTCGTGGCTCCGCTCTGTGCAAAAATCCCGCCTTCACCCTCGGGGCAAAAGCCCAGAGCCTCGGCCTGATGTAGTTCTCCATAGGCAGTGGCATCATGAACTTCGGCGAGATGGACATCCTTAGGGCCAAGCCCTGATTTTTCATATCCGATTTTGCTGAGACGCTCACCAATATCTGTTTCATCGACACCACGCTCACGTCCTGATCCGAGCACGGACGCCCTGACTTTAACCGATTGAGATATCAGACCTAGCCGCTTTACCGTTTTTTCATCGCATAGTATTGCTGAGGCGGCCCCATCGCCGATGGGCGCGCACATGGCCCGAGTAAGTGGCCAGGTAACCATTCGATCCGCCAGCACCTGTTCTACCGTGGCTGTAAAATTATATTGCGCATTGGGATTCAGCGAAGAATGGAAGTGATTCTTGGATGCGATGACGGCAAGCTGTTCCGGGGTACTGCCGAATTTTTTCATGTGCTGCCGGGCGGCAAATCCGTATACATCCATGAAGGGTGAATGGTCTCCCGCTATTAAACTTCTGAGTGACTTTAAAGTATCCGCGCTTATATACTCGCTCAAGCGCAGATATACCTTGAACATATCCATATATTGTTTTAATTTTTGCTTCATGGGTGTTTTTTTCTTTTTCGATCTTGCACCTGCTTTTGCCAGGGGAGCATATTTCTTTATATGCTCCTGCAACTGTTTTTTATCTTCATTAGTCATGCCGGCAGCAGATATACTGGCTATAATCGCGGCTATGTTTTCAATGTCCAATCCTCCGAGAAAGGCAGCGAATACAAACATTTTGTTGTGGTGATGAAGTTTCTCTGCGCCCACAGCCATTGTAATATCGTACAAACCGCTGGCCACGCCAAGCCACGCGTGATGAAAGGCGGTAGATCCCCCGGCGCAGGCGTTTTCTAAATTAGTAATAGGTATTGATTCTATCCCTATAGGCCGCATTGCAACCTGTCCCCTGATGCAGTCCTGACCACTTGCATATCCCCATCCTGAATTGGAAAACCAAAGGGCCTGGATCTCATTTTTATTCAGGCAGGCATCCTTGAGGCAGGGAATTACGGTTTCTGCGGAAAGATCCTTGATGCTTTTTTCAAGATATCTGCCGAATTTTGTAGTATGTGCCCCGATAACGTAAACATCTCGCATAAAAACCTCCGTCCATATTTTACCATTCCGTTTACTTTATAAATGCTTTATATTGCAAGCACCCAGACGTTTATAGCCGTTTGCGAACCACTCTGCAAAAGACATCATTTAATTCAATTGAAATGTAACATGTCGAAATATACCTGAATAATCTAAATCTGTATATCCCATAATTAACATTATAATAAATCCGGCACGATATAATAACTGCGCATAATATCCGCCGTGGTGTCCGGCAGCTGCATTGAATCTCACTTAGGCAGCCTGTAACACATTGCACCGTTTTTCAAATGTGACAACACGGTCTTTGCCTTCTGGAGAACCTGCAGGTGAGTATAGACTTCAGAGACCGCCAGAAATACCTCCAGCGGAAGTCGTTTACCCCGAATCTCGGGAAAGAGCTTTCTCCCGATCTGGTACACCGTAAATTCACCATCGCGCAATATGGATATTATATTTTTCTGACGAAGTAAAAACTGATCGCGGAACAAAGCTATGGTCTTTCCTATATCGTCTATAGGTTTGCCATGCGCCGGATACACTATACGCGGTGATATTTTTTCTATCTTTTCAAGGGATTCATAGAATTCAACCTGACTCATCCGCCGGGGAAGGACAAAATCAGTTTCCAGCATAACGAAGGCATTGGGCGTTATGTGGCCGAGGATATGGTCACCGGGGAAAAGTATACCCTCTTTTTCAAGATAAAAACAAATGGAGCCGCGAGTATGACCGGGTGTTGTTATGACAGTGGCCTCGTAGTCTCCAATATTTATTTTTTCTCCATCGCTCAGAAAGCGGTCAACAGGGCAATTCTCGGCCATGGAATTTAAAACAAACAGCAAGAAAACAAGGGATAACTGGAAAATCCATGGAACACCCATGAGACGGTAGTAACTGATAAATTCCCTCAGGGATACTTCCAGACCATGTTCGATAAGGATACGATCTTCCTCATGGGCCATCACCTTCGCGGTTTTGGATGATTTCTTGACAATCTTTCGCGCCGCCCCGTAATGATCAATGTGGCCGTGGGTAAGGACTATCTGGTCGATGTCGAAAAAGGTTATATCAAGCTCTGCAAGCGCCCTTTCCAGGACATTGACTGACTTGAGCGTACCAGTGTCGAGGAGGGTCACAATTTTACCGGTAAAGAGATATACATTCACAGGTCCAGGTTTTTTGCCCTGAAGGGGAAGTGTAATCCTGTATATGCCAGGATATATTTCCTGACAGCGAGTCCGTGAATTTGCTTTCATTTTGTCATGGATTCCCATTCCCTGGCTCTACATCACAATGCGATTATCTTATTCTTTTTTCAGCAAGCGTTTCACTATGGAAATCAGCTCATCCACTCCCATGTCGTTGATCTGGCAGATAGAGCTGCCGGCACTCTTCAAATTCACGGAATTATTACCGGCCCATTTCCGGGCGGTTTCCAGATCCTTGATGCCGGTTGTAAAAAGGGCATCCTTGGCACTATAGGCTGTGTCTTCCAGCATCATTCCCAGCAGCATCTTGGTGAAGGGCCACTGGTCGGTAAGAAAGTTTTTGCCGGAACTTTCGTTTATCACACCGGCCATGACATCGGGATCCAAGCCTGCCCGACATCCGAGGTCCATGGCCTCCAATGCTACAAGCCCTGCAGTGATCCCTATTATATTGTTCACAAGCTTCATAGCTGAACCGGTGCCGAGAGGACCCATGTAAAAAATCCTGTCCGGATCGCCCATCGATTCCAGTACCGGTTTTACTTTGTCGAAGATGCTTTTTTCGCCACCCGCCATGATGGCCAACTTTCCCGCCTCCGCCAGGAGGGGGGCACCGCTGACCGGTGCGTCGAGCAGTTCGATGCTCTTCCTTCCCATGCCATCGAGCTTCCGGCGCAGTTGTTTCACATCGTCAGGCGACACTGTGCTCATGACGATAATCGGCAGGGAAGCAGAGGACGGTAGGGACGGACACAATTCCTCGACGACATCGTTGACCTGGTCCATGTTATGCACCATGATGATGACCGCGTCAGTATCGGCAAGACCGGAGACAGCGGGGCAGGCGAAAGCGCCATCCCGGGCGATCATTTCCAGCGCCCGGGGGTTTTTGTCATAAGCCTTTACGGTGAAGCCGCCGGTCATGAGCGATCGCGCCATTGGCGCCCCGATAAAACCAACGCCGACAAAACCGATTGTCCCACCGGCGCCGGAAGACACTTTACCCTTTTTGAGAAGCCCGGCGAGCCTCTGGAATCCGATGAGATGTCTGAACCCGCCCTCGACGGTAATCTCGTTTGCCTTCATGCCCAGTGCGAAAGCATCCTTATCCTTCGATGTCAATGTGGCAAAGCCCTTGGCGGCATCCTGGAAGCGGATGACGCAGTCGGGCAAAGGGTGGCAAGCGGCGACGGACAAGAAGCTGCCGCCAAGAAAGGCATAGTGGCGCACCACCGTTCCGTCTATCGTCATCAGCTGGTACACCGCATCACTGCGGGACGCCAACTTTTTAAAATTCAAGTCCTTTTTCATTGCCCTCTGCATCATTCTGCCGAGGAGCCAGAGCAGTATACGGAATTTCATAATAACCTCCCTTTGTGCGGTAGATTGATCAGCTCTCGCCTTCAGCCACGCGGAAGACGGAAAAATAGGGCTGACCTGTTTATTATACAGTTCTATACATATACTTTTTCTGCATGATCAAAATCGATCGGATATGTATATACATACTGAGTTCTTTACTCTGGTCTTTTTCCCACTGACAAATAAGAGCGGGTTTGGTAATTATTTTTTCCCGTAGCCTATTGTCCTTGCTGATTCGGCAATGGCATCCAAAACGGCAGGATCATCAATGGTTGAAGGAACAACATATTCTTTGCCATCAACAATTTTGCGCATCGTGCCACGCAGGGTTTTGCCGGAACGTGTTTTGGGCAGTGCCTTAACCACAGCAGCTTCTTTGAAACAAGCCAGCGCCCCCAATTCCTGACGAACCATCTGCACCAGCTCCTTGATTATTTCCTCAGGCTTTCGATCCACACCGGCTTTTAAAACTACAAAACCAACGGGAACCTGACCTTTTAGCTGATCGTCCGCGCCAAGAACAGCACATTCGGCGACGTCCTTGTGTTTGGAGACAATCTCTTCCATGGAACCGGTGGAAAGCCTGTGGCCAGCCACGTTAATAACATCGTCAATACGCCCCATGATATAGACGTAGCCGTCCTTGTCAAAGCGGCCTCCATCGCCGGTAACATAATAACCAGGCCTTTCCGTGACATATTCCAGATAGCGCTGATCATCGTTCCAAAGAGTGGGCAGGCAGCCGGGAGGCAAAGGCAGTTTGATTACGACAGCTCCCTCTTCGCCATTGGGCAGTTGATTACCATCTCCGTCCAGTATCTGCACATCATATCCGGGCACAGGCTTGGTCGGCGATCCTGCTTTTATGGCAAAGGGCTCAATACCCATGCAGTTGGCGGCAATAGGCCAGCCAGTTTCTGTCTGCCACCAGTGATCAACAACGGGAATTTTCAGCATGTCACTTGCCCAGTGATATGTATCCGTATCAAGACGCTCACCAGCCAGGAATAAATATCTTAAGCAGGCGATGTTGTATTTCTTCAGATAATCACCATTGGGATCTTCTTTTTTGATCGCACGGAATGCCGTTGGAGCGGTGAACAAAATGGATACTCCATGCTGGGAAATAACTCGCCAGAAAGCGCCGGGATCCGGTGTGCCAACAGGCTTTCCCTCATAGAGGACTGTTGTGCAGCCGTAAAGAAGCGGCGCGTAAACAATATAGGAGTGGCCGACTACCCAGCCAACGTCTGATGCCGCCCAGAAAACTTCGCCGGGTTTAATATCGTAAATATGTTTCATCGACCACTTCAAGGCTACGGCATGGCCGCCGTTGTCGCGCATAACGCCTTTCGGTTTTCCGGTTGTCCCTGATGTGTAAAGAATGTAAAGAGGATCTGTTGCCGCCACAGGCATACAGGATACGGCTTGGGCATCTTTAACAAACGCAGCCCAATCCAGATCACGGCCGGAAGTAAGTTCCGCCTGCGTCTGCGGACGCTGAAAGATAACACAATTTTCGGGCTTATGAGAGGCCAGCCGAATCGCCTCATCGAGCAGTGGCTTGTATGCCAAGACTTTCTTACCTTCAATGCCGCAGGACGCGGAAACTATGACTTTGGGCCGGGCATCATCAATGCGGATGGCAAGCTCGTTAGGGGCAAAGCCGCCAAAAACGACAGAGTGAACCGCGCCAATCCTCGCGCAGGCAAGCATCGCCACAACAGCCTGAGGAATCATGGGCATGTAGATGATGACTGTATCACCTTTTTTAACACCGATTCCGGCAAGCGCTCCGGCAAACTTTGCCACCTGATCCAGCAGTTCACCGTAAGAGATTTTTTTAACGGTGTCGGTCACCGGGCTGTCATAAATGATCGCTGCCTGATCTTTCCTTCCCGCTTCCACCTGATAGTCTAGGGCATTGTAGCAGGTATTTAACTGGCCTCCTGCAAACCAACTGTAAAAAGGTTTTTTACTGTCATCGAGAACTTTATCCCACTTCCTTGTCCACTGTATTTCCTCTGCTGCCTTCCCCCAGAAAAGATCCGGCTGGCTGATGGATTGTTCGTAAAGTTCCTTGTACTTTAGCAAATTCGACATTGTTCCTCCTTGTGGCGACATGTTGTCTAACAATTATTTTTTAGTGGGCATCAGTATATCTAAACTTTTTCCTCTTCTTTCAAATCCGCCTCGGACATGAAAGGAATTACCAATTCGTACACCCCGGCAGTAACAACCGCCTTAATGGGAAACGGCGCTTTTTCATATACTTTTAACATTGATTTATTATCCGCCAGAACATCTGCGGTAAATTCGACAATGCCTTCTTCGCGGGCAATGCGAATCAAAAGTTCAAAAAGATAAGATGCAATGCCTTTGCCCTGATAGCTCTCATCAACGACAAACGCAGTATCCGCGCGCGGGGCATCATTCAATCGGACATAACGTGCCTCGGCAATAATTTTTTCCACACCGGACTCTTCAATTGTGCCCACAATAGACATTGTATAGCGGTAATCAACATTAACATATTCCTGCATCTTATTATGGGGCATTGTTTTAATTGGACTGAAATAACGGTAGTACACGGCTTGATCAGAAAACCGGTAGAATAACCGGCGCATATCATCTTCGTCGGATGGTTTAATCGCCCGAAAGCGAACGTTCAGACCATCTTTAAATGTATGGCTGCGGGCAACTTTTTCCCGATAAAGGTGCCTCGAGGAGGCAAAAAATATCTGATCGGCGTAAATCATCTTTGCTTCTTTGGCCTGCAAAACAAGCTCGGCGCGATCATCAGGATGCGCGATCTCGATTAAGGCCTGCGCACGCTGCCGCATGGTCTTGCCCATAAGCCGTGCCACACCATATTCGGTCACGACAAGATCCATCGATTCACGATTAGTGAACTGAAAAGGCAATTTATCGGCGGATATTAGAATGTTCGACTGCGCTTTAAGATTACGGCTGGGAAGGGCAAATATGATTCGGCCATTACGGGACAGTGTCGCACCCATTAAGAGTTCCTGAACATTTCCGGGGCCTGCCGTCAAGTTACCTTTGCCCACATGAAGGGCAACATTACCTGTCAGATCAACTTTTCTTGCGGTAAGAAGCGCCACCATATTATCGTTCTGGCCTATGGTCTTCGGATCCATAATTACGTCTTGTGGTTGAAATTCGACAAGCGGATTTTGATCCAGCCACTTCATCAGGTCCTCGGTGCCCAGAACGTAGGAAACAGAGGATTTACCGCGAAAAACACCTTTTTTTCTGTTTGTTACTGCTCCGCTTTTCACCAGATCCATCAGCGCATCGGTAAAAAAAGGCGAATGAACTCCCAGATGTTTTTTTGTGGCCAACGTTTTTCCCAGCGCTTCATACAGGGGGCCAATACCAAAAGATATGCAACTTCCATCTTCCACAACGGAAGCCACATTCGCCGCAATTTTCAGATAAATGTCCGTAACCGGCCAGCGGGCAAGATAAAGCGGGGTGTCTTCCGTTTCGATAAAGTAGTTAAATTCATCCACATGAACCATTGTATCGCCCATAGTTCGCGGAACTAGTTGGCTAATCTCACCTATAATAAGCTTGGCCGATGCCATGGCCTGACGTTCCACATCCACCCCGACAAAATTTGCGTAACCATTATCATCAGGCTGCGAAATCTGAATAACTGCTACATCGATGTTAATAGCGCCCGTTTTAAATAACCAGGCTATCCTCGAAAACCGGCTGGGGATCAAATCTACCCTGCCCTCACTTATGGCATCCGAGGCAATCCATCCGGAGAAAAAAGTCTTCAAACGGAATTTCCGTGCGTATCTCTCATCAATAGCAATGGTATCACCAAGACTCACCAGCTGAATTAATTCCAGATCCTGAAGATTCAGCTGTTTTGACGCCATCAAGTGTTTGACCAAAGTGCGCGGCTCCGCCATGCCCGTACCGAGAAATATGCTCATGCCCGGTTCGATCTGCTCCAAAATATTTTCTGGAGAAATAATCTTATCTTTCCACATAATTTTCATACCAATTGGGTACCAGACATTAAAAAGTTGATTGCTTCTGCATAATACCAAGTAAGCTTTCAAAAATTCATATTTTATAGTGAAACTCCAATTCCGAAAGCGCAGCGCAGCGGAATTGGTAAGTTGAACTATCCCGCACAGCGGGGGCTTGAAAGCAACTTGGTATTATCTCTATTCGAATAATCCTTTATCGCGGCGATACCAGTAATCCGGGAAAATGCTGTACATAATTCGAGATAAGGGCCCAATATATTCTGATGTTCTTCTGTCAAACTGGCAGGCATTGATGATCATATCCTTAATCGCGTTTTTGCTGCCCGCCTCATTAAATATGCGGTTGGCACAGGAAAAAAGAGGACTGTACATATTTTTCTTTTCTAAATACCTGCTAACGTTTCTTATTGTATTAGGGCCTTCGGGAGTTCCATCAATTTTTTCCAAAACGCGCAAGTTGGTTTCGATGGGATTGCCGGTATAGAGTTCATAATAATATTTCCCATAACGATAATTCTTGCTGGCCATTGATGAAACGGTTACATACAAATCTCCCACACCTGCCTGGCTGTGAAATGCCTGAAAGCCTCCGCCTAAAATACGCGAAAGTGATCGTATTTCCACACCGGAACGCGCGAATATTGTCCCCGGAATAGAATCTCCCAGATCGAACGAATCCGCAATCCCCTTAATGTTGGCTACCATATTTTTTAGAGCGCCACAGGCTTCCACACCGACAATATCAAAGTTGTAATAGGAATTTAACTCTTTTTGATTAACCTTTAACAAATCTTCCCTGATGATATTGGCAATACGTCTTTTGCCCGCAACTGTTATGCATACAGGATTACCCAATGCAAGATCCATATCGAAAAACGGACCGCCAATGGAAACAATATCATATTTATGCTTCACGTTGTTCAGGCTGTTACTTATCAGCTGCGAGGGAGTGATCAGCTCCTTGGAAATTTCATCGGAAATTAATCCTTTTATTGGAGAGATAAAGCAGGTGTCCCCCGCCTTTTTATCAATCATTGGTTTCAGATAATTAAGCAGTTCCGGCAAGCGGTTCATGGTCACAGCTAAAACAATAAAGTCATTATTTTCCACTATATGTTCCAGATCGTTTGTGGCATAGACCTTCGGCGATAAACGGGGAACGTTTTCCATTCCACCCATGCGAGTGGCTAGGTCTTCCGTCAAGTGGATGGGATTTAAATGATCACGGTTTATTGTTTTACATACTTCCGCATCATGATAATAAATGGCCACCCTTTTGTTATCGCGGCCAAACTTATAAGCAAAGGAAGTCCCTAAACGTCCCGGCCCGATAATGGCTACTCTGGAGGTATCTAAATTAGAAATTATCATCGCTTACACTCTTTATCATAATTTTAGTTATTATATGGAATAAAACATCCGACTGTCAATCATTCATAGCTTTTTTATGAAAAAAATTAAACTAAATTTATTAGAAAATTAGTTCTTTTTTTGTTGCATTATGAGAGAGGATTGTTTAGAAAATTAGAAGGAATTAAAAACAATTAATCAATCTAACCTGGGTGATGATATTATGGTGAAATCCGTTGTAACTCCTGAAGAAAATAAATTATTTTATGCAAACAAAGCCATCAAAGAAAAAAAGTATTTACTGGAAGGAAAGCTTACTGGTGTTTACACTTCCTACTTTGATAATGGTCAGATTATAGCCCAAATCCTTTTTTCGCGCGGCAGGAAAAATGGCGCAGCGATAACTTATCATCGTGAAGGTCAAATAAGAGAAGAAACCAATTTTACCAATGATAAAATGGATGGAACCTATAAATCTTATTACGAAAACGGCCAAGTCCGTGAGAATGAAAACTACAAGAAAGGGAAACTGGACGGCATTTATCAAATTTACTACAAGACCGGCCAATTAAAAACGCAGGAGACTTTTAAAAACAATAAGTTTGATGGCGAATATGTAAGTTTCTATAAAAACGGTCAAATTAAGGAAAAAGGATGTTTTTTAAATGATAAATTTGACGGCGACTATATCGCCTACTACAAAAATGGACAAATTAAGGAAAAAGCCACTTACAAAAACGGCAACCTCGTCGGCAAATTTCTCGCATTTAACGAAAATGGTTCAGCAGCATCCGGAGACAACTCGGATTATTCCGATAGTGACGGTATCTGGGAAGAAAAGGATGTTGCTGATTTGCTTCAGGATTTAAAACACTTCGATCAAAAGAATAAGTGAACACACTACTTTTTTATGGGGGACTCTTATGACGATGAAAATGCTCATTTGTGCTGATGGATCTGATAACAGCAACATCGCCCTGGAATATGGCATTTATATCGCGCCAAAATTCGACGCGACAATCGCCGGCCTTCACGTTATTGATGCGTCCCTGATTCAAGGACCGCTGACTACCGATATTTCCGGCGCGGTGGGAATGCCGCCTTATGATGGTTTTTTTGAAGCTATTGAAACATCGCTTCATGAAAAAGCTCAATTTATTTTAAAGGATTTTCAGGAGCGCTGCCAAAAAAGCGGATTTGCTTCCGAAGTTAAAGTGACTATTGGCAAAATTGATCAAATAATTATGGAAGAAGCTCAGAACGTGGATGTAGTTTTAATGGCCAAAAAGGGAGAACATTTTCATCTGAAAGAGGGCGGACTTCTCGGGACTGTTGCTGAATCTGTCACTCGTAATTGCGGGAAACCGGTAATGATCACCCCAGAAAAATTTTACGAAATAGAAAGCATGGGCATTGCCTATGATGGTAGTGAACCTGCAAAAAAAGCTCTGAAATTATCTTTAGAAATTTCCGCCCAAGCCTCATGGCCGCTGACAGTTGTGATGATCACCGCCGATGCTAAAAAGGCTGATAAGCTTTGCACGGAAGCAGAGAAGCTCGCGGAAAAATGCAGTGCTGATTGCGAAATGGTTGTTTTGCAGGGTAAAGAATCGGAAGAGATTCTCAAGTTTATCCGGGAAGGATCAATTGAATTAATGGTTATGGGTGCCTACGGTCATAATCGTCTGCGAGAATTATTTTTGGGCAGCACGACTACTAACGTTATCCGCAAAAGCCCTATTCCGATCCTGCTCACAAGGTAATGAGACCCAAGTTTCAGAAACGTAGTGTACCCTAAGGGGCATCTGCGACACTGAAACTTGATGGTCGAATTATCCCCGAAGCACAGCGGAGGGGATAATAAGTTATGCAGAACTTTATAATAATACTAACTCAAGGGAGATAAATTTATGACTAATGGACTAGCAGCACGTTTATTTTTGGCAATTTTGTTTGTTATTGTGGTGTTCGGGAATTTTGCAGGCAATTCGTTTGCCGCAGACAAGGCAAAGACATTGGAGGTATCCAAGGCTCTGGGGCAGGCCAAACTGTTTACGGGACTTACCGATAAGGAGAGAACCGCGCTTATATCCGTGGCAACTTTGCGGCTCTGCAAAGAAGGTGAACTCATTATCGAGCAGGGGAAACCCTTGGACAGAATGTTCGTCATTCTCGAAGGTCAGGCCGAGGTTAGGGTAAATGGAATTTTCGTAACTTCATTTCCAGGGCAAGCTCTTGTCGGTGAGATCGAGTTTCTTGATAAACTGCCCGCCAGAGCGGACGTGGTTATTCTTAAAGAAACTTATCTGATTGAGTTGAATAATGCCGCGCTTACCAGCCTTATGAAGAAGCAACCCCGAATGGGCTATGTACTCATGAGTGAGATTGCCAGAATCGAAGGCGTGCGTCTTCGCGCTATGGATGTGAAATAAGGATTTGCCCAATACACGGCTAGAGAGGATTGTGGTAAAAAGCCACTGAGCATATCTAAATATTGCTCTGCTTCACAATTTCTTGCAGGATGTCCATCAAATCGTATCTGGTTAAGTCATATTGAAGTGGTGTGATTGTAATAAAGCCTGCGGCTAAAGCGGCAACATCATTATCCCCTGCATCACTTGCGGATGCGGAACCGGCGGAGATCCAGTAATACGTGTTTTCTCGCGGATCAACTCTTTTTTCAAAAGTCTCGATAATGTTGGTCTTGCCTTGACGGACAACACACACTCCCTTTATTTGTTCGGCAGGAAGACAGGGGATATTAACATTTATAGCACTGCTTTGAATAATCGGATTGTTAATAATCAGCCGAACCATTTTACGCGCGAATTTGGCCGCGTAAGTAAAATCAGCTTCCTTATGAGTATCAAGAGAAATAGCTATCGCCGGTATGCCCAGAATTAAAGCTTCTGTCGCGGCAGATACAGTTCCTGAATAAATCACATTGATGCCCGCGTTAGAGCCCCGATTAATCCCGGAGACAACCAGATCCACCGGTTTTTCCGCTAATTCCTTGATGCCTATTTTAACACAATCGGCAGGTGTTCCTAAAACGGCATAGCCCAAAAAACTGCCGTTTTTCATGGCGCGCCTTACCATCAAAGGACGGGAAATTGTTATAGCATGTCCCACAGCACTCTGTTCGGTTTCCGGCGCGACAATAAGGCATTCGGCTTCCTGAGATAATTCTTCGTAAAGAGCGCTCAGCCCTCGGGCATAAATCCCATCATCATTAGTCAGCAATATTCTCATTTTCCCAACTATAACCTTTTCAGTCTTCAGCCTTCAACCTGTATTCCTACTTTACCTGCTCCAGCTTGCCGTTTGTCACTTTTAAAATAAACGCAACTTTCTGTGACACTCTATCGGTATTAAAAGATGTAGCGCCTGTTGCTCCCTTGTAATTTTTCAATCCGGTTAAAGCGGAGACGAAATCGCGGCGCGTATTTACGTCATTTTTTTCCAGAACCTTCAAGATCATTCCGACGGAATCATAAGCCAGCGCTTCAATGTATTCAGGTTCACGGCTATACGCGGAATAATAAATATCAACAAAATTATTCGTTTCCGGATAATAGCTGATATTACAAAAACTGTCCGCAATGAAGGCACCTTCCAGGTATTCAGAATTTTTCTTCAGCAAATCAGGAGAATTCCACAAACTTGTTCCTAAAAGGTAAAAACTATTTACATTATAAAAAGTAAGTTGTTCTGCAATCATTTTTACGCGCAGATAGGAATCAGGAATAAATAGAGCTTCAAAATTAACGGATAATGGAGTTGGGGCTCCCGACTTTTTTTGGGGATTAAATTTATCTCCGGAGGTTGGCCTGTTGCCTGTAACTTTACCGATCTCAGCTGTAAAATCACTTTGCGTCTTACTGTAGGGAACTGCCGTCTCCACCCTGCCGCCAATTTTTTGGACTTCTTCGCGGAAAATTTTTACCATTTCCGCGCCATAACGATCCTTAGGATATAGAACAGAAAATATCGCACAATTCAAATTATCCAGAGCATATTTTGTAAGTGCTCGAATTTGCTGCGTCGGGGTTAAAAAATGCTGAAAAACATATTGGCTTCCCTCTGTAATACCTTCTTTGGAGGTTATTAGCACCAGAGGTACTTTCCATTTTTCGGCCGCAAGCGCGGCATCAGTTGCTTCGGGCGTACCAACCACAGCAATAATCGCCATAACATTTTCATCATTGGCCAAGCGCGCTATGGCTTCTTTTACTCCTTCCTGCTCTCCGCGGGAATCAGCGGCAATCACCTTCCACGGCGTTTTAGATGCCGGATCGAATATTCCCGCCGCAAGCAAAATCGCATCAAATGCCTTATTTCCTTCAACGCCGTAAGCTCCGGATAAAGGAAGCACACACCCTAATGTATTGCGGTCAACCTTTCCCCAAAGAGGTTTGAGTGAAGGCGGTTCTTCTTTTGGCACAGTGACTTCCGGCGGTTTAACTTCAGATGGTTTTTCCTGCGGGAGCTGGATATTTTTTTGAGTTCTTGTCTCTCCGGCAGGTGGAAGCTCTGCAGGCTTTTCGGAAATGGCGGATATTTTTGCGCAGCCCATAAATAGAATGACCAATAGTAAAATGGACATCCTGGTCAATATTAGGTTAATGTTCATTTTTCCTCCATGATAATTTTCAGCATATAATCCCGAGCGCCTTTGGCTAAATCAGGACTTGAAAGCATTATAGAAATTTCATTATTATACTTCAGGGCTGACTGTGTTAGATTATGGCTGCCTAAAATAAGCATTCTTTCATCAATAACAATCATCTTTGTATGAGTTGTGGTGCGCCGCGAATCGAAATAGACCTTCACGCCTTTTTCTTTCAGAAGGTTCCCTGTCTGTCTATTTTGAGTATTTAGTTCATCATTAAGTCTGCCAGTTGCTTCTAAGATAACTTTAACATCAACGCCTCTTTTTACCGCTTTGGCCAAATGCCCTAAAATACGATCGGGATAACTGTTTTTGTGAACGCCTGCTTTAAAAGAAAATATCGATATGAAGATTTCGCTTTGCGCTTCGTCAATACCCTTGATTAACGCAGGCAAGTAATCTTCATTGGTTAGAAGAATCGCCTGACATCCGGATTGCGCGGAGGGGATTGCGTATGGCTTTTCCGCGGCAAATAACGATGATAATGGCGCAATTACACAAATTAAACCACAGAGCGCGACAACAATATTTTTTTTGCACAGTTTAAATCTATCCATAATCTCTCTGGTTTTATACTATAATATTTTCCTGCGTCGGTCGAGACAAAAAAACAAAAAAACAGACAAAAAAAGCCCGAAACCATATCTATGATTTCGGGCTTTAAAAATTACCTTGTTATTTTACTTCTTCAAAATCGGCATCTACTACATCCTCATCCTTTTTACCTGAAGCCTGCCCTGCCGCTCCCTGCCCGGCTCCGGCATCCGCTCCACCGGGATCACCCTGCCCGCCTTGGGGACCGGCTGTTTTGGCATACATTGCCTCTGCCAATTTATGAGAAAGATTCATTAACTCTTCCTGAGCTTTCTTAATGGCTTCAACGTCATCGCCTTCCAGAGATTTTTTCACAAGGCCAATTGCTTCTTCAATTTTGGTTTTTTCCGCGGCATCGACTTTATCTCCAAATTCTTTGATATTCTTCTCCACGCCGTAAACCAGAGAATCGGCGGAATTCCTTGTTTCAATCAGCTCTTTGCGCTTTTTATCTTCTTCCGCGTGCGCCTCCGCATCTCGAACCAGCTTTTGGATTTCCTCGTCGCTCAAACCACTAGACGCGGTAATCTTAATACTCTGCTCCTTGCCGGTACCAAGATCTTTAGCGCCAACGTGCACGATGCCGTTGGCATCAATATCAAAGGTAACTTCAATCTGTGGCACTCCGCGCGACGCCGGCGGGATACCTACCAGTTCAAAGCGGCCTAGTGTTCTGTTATCGCCTGCCATTTGACGCTCACCCTGAAGCACATGAATGCTCACAGCAGGCTGATTATCGGCTGCCGTGGAGAAAGTCTGGCTTTTCTTACTGGGTATTGTCGTGTTTTTCTCGATGAGTCTGGTCATTACTCCGCCTAAAGTTTCAATGCCTAAAGACAGAGGCGTGACATCCAAAAGCAACACATCTTTCACATCTCCAGCTAGAACTCCGCCCTGAATGGCGGCGCCGACAGCAACAACTTCATCCGGATTAACACCTTTGTGTGGCTCTTTACCGAAGATTTCTTTTACCTTCTGCTGGACGCGCGGCATTCTCGTCATGCCGCCTACTAAAACGACTTCATCAATATCTTTTGTGCTTAAATTAGCATCTTTAATCGCGGTCTGGCAGGGACCTACCACTTTGTTAATTAACTCTTCGACCAAAGATTCTAATTTGGCACGGGAAAGTTTTATGTTCATGTGCTTGGGACCGGAAGCGTCAGCTGTTACAAACGGCAGATTGATATCTGTTTCCAGCGCGGTGGAAAGCTCCATTTTCGCTTTTTCCGCCGCTTCTTTGAGTCGCTGCAAAGCCATTTTGTCGCTGCGCAGATCAATTCCCTGATCTTTCTTGAATTCAGCGACCAGATAATCCATGACGCGCTGATCAAAATCCTCACCGCCCAGATGCGTGTCACCATTGGTTGATTTTACTTCGAAAACACCATCACCTAATTCCAGAATTGATATATCAAACGTGCCGCCTCCTAAATCAAAAACGGCAATCTTTTCCTCCTTTTTCTTATCCAAACCATAAGCAAGAGCCGCCGCCGTGGGTTCATTAATGATACGCAATACATTCAGACCGGCAATCTTGCCCGCGTCCTTTGTTGCCTGCCTTTGTGAATCATTAAAATAAGCGGGAACAGTAATAACGGCGTCTGTTACCTTTTCTCCTAAATAATCTTCAGCTGTTTGTTTCATCTTGGTTAAAATCATCGCCGATATTTCTGCCGGCGAGTAATTCTTGCCCCTCACAGTGACCTGCGCGTCGCTATTGGATGCTTCTGTTATTTTATAAGGAATAATTTTTATATCATACTGAACTTCCTTAGAGCTGTATTTTCTACCGATCAGTCTTTTTACCGCATAAACTGTATTTTCCGAGTTTGTTATGGATTGCCTTTTGGCAACCTGACCTACCAACCTCTCACCAGTTTCCGTAATGGCCACAATAGAAGGCGTCGTGCGATTGCCTTCCTGATTGGATATAACAACAGGGTCGCCCCCTTCCATTATAGCAACACAAGAATTTGTTGTTCCTAAATCAATTCCAATAATTTTTCCCATTTGACTCCTCCTTATTTTCCATTGTCTGCTTGTTATTCACACACATTATTTTCTTTATTCATCTTTTTACATATACAAACCTTAGATGGCCTCAAAAGCCTGCCATTTAATAAATAACCTTTTTCGACTTCATTAACTACTTTGTTTTCCTCATGTTCTTCACTTTCAACCTGCATCAGTGCCTCGTGAAAGTTAGGATCAAAATTCAGACCGATACTGTCTATTTTCTCCACACCATGTTTTTTAAGGCAACTTAAGAGCTGTTCCTGAATCAGCCTTATGCCTTCCTTGAAAGCTTGTACATCGGAACTGTCCGCATGATCCAGAGCCCGATCCAGGCTGTCCACAAATGGCAAAATGTCTTTTATGATTTCTTCCTTGCCATATTTAATTATATCGGCTTTTTCTCTAATTGACCGCTTTTTATAATTTTCCAAATCCGCGACAGCGCGAAGATACTTGTCGTAATTAACTGATTCTTCTTTTTCCTTCATGTCCTCGTTTTTGGCAGGAACTTCTTTGTCGCCATCGTCGCCGGAAGAGGCATCCGCCCCTTGACCTTGCTCATCAATTTCTTCTTTTAGCTCTTTATGTTCTTTATGCTCTTTCTTTACTGTTTTCACTATGACCTCAGAATAATTTGATTATTTCAAATCCGGTTTCTGGAAAAGCTTTATATCAACCAGATCACAGATTGCGTGTCCTGCTGTAATATGAACTTCTTGAATGCGCGCTGTAACTGATGAAGAGACATTAATTGATAAATCAGCAACTTTCGCGATCTGCCCTCCATCCTTTCCGGTAAAAGCTACCGTAACCAATCCCATTTTTTTGGCTACTTCCAGTGCCTTTAAAACATTGGCAGAATTACCACTGGTACTAATGCCCCAGGCAATATCGCCTGACTGACCTATCGCCCTGATTTGCTTGCTGAATATTTCGGAAAAATCATAATCATTGCCGATACTCGTAATGACTGATGTATCGGTAGTCAAGGCGATGGCCGGAAGGGGTGGTCGTTCAATCACAAATCTGTTTACAAATTCGGCCGCAAGGTGCTGCGCGTCGCCAGCCGAACCACCATTACCAAAAATCAAAATCTTGCTTCCTGCTTTGAGCGCGGCGGTTACCGCCTCGACAATATTAACAAGCTTACTGAGATTTTCATTAACGAAAGCTTCCTTGACACGGATACTTTCCTTAAAGATTTTTATAATGTGATCTTCCATATTTACCCACCCATAACTCTTTTTGAATATCCTTCCCAAAAGCGTGGCTAATATATTTACGGGCATACCCTCTGTCAAGGGCAGGCAACCGAATTTTCTCAGCTGTTTACAGAGGGCATTTATTTAACTACTCGATCACAACTATCCCTAATTCCAACTATTCCTTGACAAAAAAAAATAGCCACCCTATACTTTGCTGCATTTAAATTTTAAAAGGGAGGGTTACGGTTATGGCGATTTTTGAATATGGTGAGTATAAGAACGTGTACGAAGCCCCGGACAATTTGGTGGAGATTTTTGAAAATAGTGCCACTAAATACGCAAGCAACCTGTTAATGGGTGAAAAAGACAGCGCGGGGGTTTATCAATGGGTAACCTACAGTCAAATCGCAACTCGTGTGAATAATTTGCGGGCAGGATTGTCAGCGATTGGGGTTAAACATGGAGACAAAGTAGGGATTATAGCAAATAATCGGAAGGAATGGTTGATTGGGGAGATGGCCACCCAGGGTTTGGGCGCGGCGTACGTCCCGATGTATGAAAAAGAATTGGTGACGATGTGGAAGTATATTGTGAAGGATGCCGAAGTCAAGGTATTGATTGTATCAAAACCTGAAGTGTTAGAAAAAGTGAAAAATTTCCCCGCCGAAATCCCCACCTTAAAGCAAATTATTCTGATTGACGGTTCAGGGGAAAACTCCATGGCCGCATTAGAGAAAAAAGGGGCGGCTAAACCTGTAGCGGCTATTCGTCCAAAACCAACAGATGTTGCAGTATTAATCTATACTTCAGGCACTACGGGCGAACCAAAAGGCGTTCTTCTTTCTCATGGAAATCTGGCGGAAAATGTCAAAGGAGGCCTGGCCTGGTTTTTAAACTTAACAGAAAAAAGCCGTTGCATCTCAATGCTGCCGTGGGCGCACTCCTTCGGGATTACGGCCGATTTGCATGCTTTCATTCTGAGAGGAGCCTCCATTGGAATTATGGGGTCGGTTGAGACTTTAATTGAGGATTTACCCAAAATCCAGCCTACTTTCATGATCACGGTGCCCAGGATTTTCAATAAAGTTTATAACGGTGTTTGGGCTAAAATGAGAGAAGCAGGCGGGTTAAAATTAAAACTCTTTGAAGCAGCTTTGGCTGCGGCAAAACTCAAACGGGAAACAGGCAAGGTGAGTTTGAAATACAAAATCCTGGATGCAATCGTTCTAAAAAAGATTAGAGCCCGTTTTGGCGGACGCCTGGACAACGCGGTGACAGGGTCTGCCCCAATGAATGTGGAAATTGCCAAATTCTTTATTGATGTGGGCATTCCAACCTATGACGCCTATGGCTTGAGCGAAACATCACCGGCCATTACCATTAACTCACCTTTGATGGGGAATCGCTTGGGATCGGTCGGCAAACCAATTAATAAAACCAAAGTCGTAATTGATCGGTCGCGTACAGGTGAGGCCGGCGACGATGGAGAAATCCTTTGTTTTGGTCCGCAATGTATGATCGGATACCACAACAAACCGGAAAAAACCAAAGAAGTAATTGTGGAAATGAATGGAATGCGAGGGGTGCGCACAGGTGATCGTGGGCGCTTAGATGATGATGGATTTCTGTTTATCACCGGCCGATTCAAGGAAGAGTATAAACTTGCCAATGGTAAATATATCCATCCGGATACCATTGAACTGGCAATGAAGGTCTTACCATGGGTTTTAAACGTTGTGATCACAGGGGCCGGGCATGACTACAATGTGGGGTTAATTGTGCCCGACATGAAATTATTACAAAATTTAGCCACCGAGCTGAATTTGTCAGTCGAGCCGAAAGATCTTTTCGATCCGGCAAATCCCGCGGGCCAAAATTTCAGGAATTTGTTAACCGCTGAGGTCCAAAACCATCTCAAAAAAACAATCGGATCTTACGAAATTCCCCATAAATTTGCGTTTATCCTGGAAGACTTTACGCTGGATAACGGTATGCTTACCCAGACCATGAAACTCAAACGCCAGGTGGTCATGGAAAAATACGGGGACATCCTGGAAAATCTCTACAAAGAATAATTTCATCTCCGGTAGTCCCCCGGCAACGCCGGGGAGACTACCGGAGTTTGGCAATTCCAAAAGTACGCATTTAAGAAGATATAAAGATACCCTTATATGGGCAAAAGGAGACAAGAAGAATGCAGGGAAATGATGCAGATAAAGCAAAAGAGGCCTTCCAGGCCATGATAAGAAAAATCCCGACAAGAGTGATGGTGATTACCGGTGTGGTCTTTTTTGTTTTAATTTTTTTCAGGCCATGGGTGCAGGTTGGCGCGGGACAAAGAGGCATCGTTCTTGATTTCGGCGCGGTGCAAAAGAAAGTGCTGGACGAAGGTCTGCATCTTCGGATACCTGTTATGCAGGAAGTCGTGCTGATGGATGTAAAGGTTCAGAAGGCCGAAACGGACGCAGCGGCAGCCTCCGCAGATCTTCAGGATGTTACTTCCCGGGTGGCCTTAAATTATCACATCGTTCCGGATCAGGCTAATGTTGTCTATCAAAAGATAGGCGTGCAGTTCAAGGAGCGCATTATTGACCCTGCCATTCTGGAGGTGGTCAAGGCCGTAACTGCCAAGTACACAGCAGAAGAGCTTATAACCAAGAGACCGGCCGTCAGTGAGGCGATGAGGCGAAATCTGATGGATAGACTGATCGTGAACAATATTGCAGTTGACGCCTTTTCCATTGTGACCTTTAGTTTTTCAAAGGTGTTCACCGAGGCCATCGAATCCAAACAGACAGCAGAACAGCTGGCGCTAAAAGCAAAAAGGGATCTCGACAGGATCAAGATCGAAGCAGAACAAAAGATCACCACAGCGAGAGCGGAAGCAGAGTCTCTCAGATTACAGAGAGCAAATATTTCGCCGGACTTGATAGAACTACGAAAAATTGAAGCCAATATGAAAGCCATCGAAAAATGGAACGGAATACTGCCCCAGGTAACAGGCACAGGAGCCATACCCATGATTGGTTTGGGCGATTCGCCAAAAAAACTTAAGCCATAAAGAGACTGCCACGATTTATTCGTGAATACCGCGCAGCTTACTGTTGCTTTTAATTATTAATAACCTTGATGTTTGGTGGTAAGCCGATAACCGGCAGGTTGATAAACTTTAGAATTGATGGCTGAAACTTCTGGAAATACACGCTGCCATTGCGGGGATCCGATGAAGGCAACTCCAGCGTCAGAGTAAAAATGTTGCGTTCATGACCGGCATAGTTGCCGAGTGATCCGGGATAATAGCCAAATTTTTTAAAAGGATGATTTGCCTCCTTAGATATTTTTTCCATCCATTGCTCAAAGGAATTCAAATCTGATGATGGCCCGTCATAATCAAAAAAATTGAGCGGAGAATGCGCCGACAATATTTTCTGCGGTTGAAATCTCTTGATTAAAGCCAGCTGAAATAAAGTTTCCTGCTCTGATGCCGATTTTGCCCCCGGGTAGTAGCGCTTGTTTTTTTTACCCTTGGCAATCCATAGACGAATCGCGTCTTTATGCCAATCCTTTGTTGGAAAGTTTCTGTTGATATCAACGCCACTGGCATTGACCCGAGTTGGCGCGGCAGATAAGAAACTGTCGGGATTGACAAGGGGCGCGATAACAATGCATCTATCTTTGAACATAACCGGATTTTCCTTAACATAATGAGCAAGCTTGAGCATGAGATAGACAGTGGGCAATTCATCACCGTGCACGCCGCCTAAAAACAAAACGCAGTTTCCGGTAGTATTACCGAAATAAGCAAACATAAGTGGATGTTTGTATTTTGTTGTCCTGTGATATTCCCACGATATTGCAGCCGGTTTGATGTCTGTCCACCCGTAACGAGAACATTGACCATCCAGAACGCTTATGTATTTTTTAAAGTCACTCGACGAAGAATCGTAAGAAAATACAGATGGCGGGGAAAAAAGACAAACCAGCAGGAAAAGAAATAATGACAAAGTAAGCCACAGTTGCTTTGCCAGAATGACTAATGTGTTTTTCTTATTCATCGTTGCCAGAGGTTCCCCCCGCTTATTTAATATACTGCCGCAATCTTTTTACGGCTGATTCTTTACCAAGCGCGGCAAATACCCGATCAAGTTCCGGACCGTGAACAACGCCAGTTAGAGCCGCCCTAATCGGCATAAATAATTCTTTGCCTTTTACTCCTACTTTTTCTTTGACGTGTTTTATCGCGGCGGCATACAAATCCTTTGGCAGACATTGCACAGATTCCATATATTCGCTAAAAGCTTGAACAACTTTACGTGCATTTTCTCCTACAAGAATTTCCTTGGCGGCAGCCGTCAACTCATATTTATCATCAAAAAAGAAACGAATATGGTCACCAATATCTGTTAGTTTTATTAAATCATTTTTAACTGCATCAATAACATTTCGCAGCCATTGAGCACCCAACGTGTCCGGTTGATAACCTGCCTGCTGTAAAAAGGGAAGTAACCGCTTTGTTAAATCTTCTGTATCGCAATTTCGAATATACATGGCATTGAGCCAGTGGAGCTTTTCTTCATCAAATATCGCCCCGCTTTTGGAAGCGCGCGTAAGCGTAAAGTCCGCAATCATTTCGTTGCGGGACAAAATTTCCCGGCCATCTGTAAAAGAGCTGCCAAGCAACCCCAGATAATTCAGCAGCGCTTCAGGCAAAATTCCCTGTTTGCGAAATTCGCCTACGGATACGGAACCGTGACGCTTGCTGAGTTTGGATCTGTCTTTGCCCAGAATTAATGAGTGATGCGCAAAAGTGGGAGGTACAAACCCGAAAGCCCGATAAAGCATAATTTGCAGGGCTGTATTGGAAAGGTGATCCTCCCCGCGAATGACATGAGTTATCGCCATGAGATGATCGTCAATGACCACAGCAAAATTATAGGCGGGCATACCGTTGGAACGAACAATGATGAAATCGCCAATTGCTTCACCCTCAAATTTCATGTATCCACGGATTAAATCATCAAATTCGATAGCAAGCTGAGGTACTTTAAAACGATAGGAATGTTTTCTGCCCTGAACTTCTCTGGATTTGCGCTCGGCTTGTGTCAGGTTACGGCACTTGCCCATATAGCGAGGCATGCGCTTGCTCAAAATCAGCGACTGACGCTCATCTTCGAGTTCTTCTTCGGTACAATAGCAGGGATAAACCAGATCTGCAGCCACAAGCTTTTTCAGATGTTCATCATAAATATTAAGGCGCTCACTTTGTTTGTACGGGCCATACGCTCCTTCTTTTTGCGGCCCTTCATCCCAATCCATACCCAACCATTTTAGATCATCAATCAGATTCACTTGATAGGAAAGCGCGCTGCGGGACTCGTCCGTATCTTCAATGCGCAGAATAAAATCTCCGCCAAAGTGACGGGCAAACATCCAGTTAAACAATGCCGTGCGGGCGTTACCCACATGGAGCTCTCCGGTTGGCGACGGTGCAAATCTGACTCTAGGCTTTGGAGACATTTGCTTTCCTTTCTGTTACGCAAGCTGTGGCAAATACGGCGATGCCCTCGCTTCTGCCAGTAAAACCCATGCCCTCATTGGTTTTGGCTTTGATGTTCACATCTGTTTCCGGAATTTCCAGCGCCTGCGCGATATTGGTTACCATAGCCCCGGCGTATGGCGCAAGCTTTGGATTTTCCATAACGACAGTGGCATCAATATTATTGATCCAGAATCCTTTTCCTTCTATAATGTCCTTTACCCGCTGAAGAATTATAGTGCTGGAAATATCCTTATAGTCCTGATCGCTATCAGGGAAATGTCTTCCAATATCGCCGCATCCTGAGGCTCCCAAAAGCGCGTCGCAAATAGCATGGATGAGAGCGTCGGCATCGGAGTGGCCTTTCAAACCGCGATCAGAAGCTATTTCCACACCGCCGAGGATAAGCTTTCTGCCTGCGGCAAATCTGTGGCTATCGTAGCCAATACCGCTGCGAGTATTTCCTTGCGTTCCCGCCTTGTTTTTTATAAACGCTTCCGCGACAATCAGGTCATCCGGAGTGGTAATTTTAATGTTTTCATAAGAACCGGCAATCATTTTAACTTTTACGCCAATTCTCTCGACTAAAGACGCATCATCGGTCCCGTAAAATTTATCGCTTACGGCAGCGGCATAGGCCTTCTGCAAAACATCAAAGGAAAATGCCTGCGGAGTTTGCGTCAACCATAAATTATTTCGCGGTAGTGTCGCTTCTACCATGTCACTGTCCGCAGTTTGTTTTACTGTATCTTTAAACTTTACGCCCATTGATGATGCGCCACCATTTTTCGCGGCAGCAACAACCTTACTTATCATTTCGCAGGTTAGCAGCGGCCGAACTCCATCATGTATTATCACCACATCGCAAATACCTGCAATCGCGGAAAGACCATTTCTTACCGAATCCTGACGCTCTTTACCTCCGGCAACAATAGCAATCACCTTGGTCAAACCATATTTATCTACCAACTGCCTTCGAGCTGAGATCAAATCTTCCTGGGGTACAACCAAAACGATTTCGTCAATAATTGTTGATTGCTGAAATATCTTGAGGGTGCGCGCAAGCACAGGGACACCATCCAATAACAGGTATTGTTTGGCTACTGCAGATCCCAATCTGCGTCCTGCACCGCCTGCTGGAATTATGGCCACTATTTTCATTCACTATTCCCCAAAAAACATAAGCCCGGAAAATAATCTTCCGGGCCTATTAGTGAAAGGTATTTCTTTCCATCCTCAAAAGATAACGCCTGTATAAATTTATACTTCTTTATTTTGCTGATTTTTCTTCTCTGCCATTTCTTTTAATTCCGTAAAAATCATCCTGCCGGCAGTAGTCTGCAAGACGCTGGTGACGACCACTTCCACATTCATGTTCAGCATTTTCTGAGCGTGATCTACGATAATCATCGTCCCATCATCCAAATAACCGACACCCTGCCCCAATTCCTTGCCTTCGCGAATAATTTTTACCGTCATTTGCTCACCCGGCAACACAACCGGTTTCATGGCATTAGCCAACTCATTAATATTCAAAACTCGAACACCTTGCAATTCGGCTACCTTATTTAGATTATAGTCGTTAGTCAGAAGTTTTGCATTGATTTTATTAGCCAGTGCCACAAGCTTACCATCAACTCCTTTGATCTTAGTGAAATCCTGTTCGACAATATCAATGTGAATAGCTGAACTCTTTTGCATCCGGTTGAGAATATCAAGCCCCCGTCTCCCCCTTGACCTTTTCATCGAATCGGACGAATCGGCAACAGACTGCAACTCTGTCAATACAAACCGGGGAACGATTAGTTCTCCCTCTATAAAACCGCTGTCACAAATATCCGCGATTCTTCCATCGATAATTACGCTGGTATCCAGAATGCGCAGGTCCGATGGCGCCTTGTAGTCACCACCACGAAAACTAAACTCGTCAACTTTTTTTGACCCTAATGTAAGACCAAGGTAACCCAATATGCCTGTTAAAAGAAGATAAATCCAAGGCACTACCTGCTGATTTTCTCCGATGTTGCTGACCATGTTCAAACCGTAACCAAGGATTAAAGCGATCAGCAATCCGACTACCATTCCGGATACACCACCTAGAATGATTTTTAAGGAAAGCTTACGAATATCCTTTTCAACCTTTATCACCAACAGCGCGACGCATAAACCTATAATAAAGCCGGCAATTGATTCATAATACAAATATGGACTATCTGCCGCTGAATAAAAGGCGATAAAGTAACCACTTATCGAACAAGCCAAAATTAAAATAATTCTAATGGTCAATTATCTCACCTCCTTTCCGCTAATATTATTTGAATTGAACAGTGAAAGTTATTGCACGGTAAAAATCATCTGCAAATCATGTTCTACCTTGGCTTCCTGCGCGTTGGTAGCCACAGATATTTCCTTAACCAGCAAATTTTTAGCCGTGTCCATCATTTTTCTTTCGCCAAAGGAAAGGTTCTTGTCGCTCTTTAAAATGAACAAATCCCTCAAAACGCTGGCAATTTCAAAAACAGAACCTGTCTTTATTTTTTCCAGATACTCCCTATAGCGTTTATTCCAAGTCTGCTTATCTATTGTTACATCCTTATTTCGCAATATCTCATATACCCGGGGTATTTCCTTCTCTAATATTACTTCTCGCAGACCGACAGCCTTCGCGCTTGTCATCGGAATCATTATCTTCATGCCATTGCCCATGATCTTCATGACATAAAATGGCTGCTTTTTCCCCATTACATCCCTGTTTTCAATAGCTTCAATGACACCAACCCCTTGGGCCGGATACACCGCCAAATCCCCTACTTTAAACATTTTTAACGCCCCTTCCTTTCCGTAAGAACAAAACATCTTAACATCATTTAACATTTTAGTCAATGATTAATGATTTATTGAATTAGGGTAGAAAAAATAGTGGATTGCACGCTTTACCGTGCGATCGTATCTCAAAATTAATGTAGGCATTGCCCGCTTCGTCTCTTTGTCCCACCAAGGCGATATTCTCACCTTTTTTAACATTCTGGTCGATCTTGACGTATCTTTTCTTCAGGTGTGTGTACACCGTGGCAAATTCTTTTTCATGGCGAATAATGATAGTTTCACCATAATCTTTTAATGCCGATGAGAAAATAACCGTTCCTGAAGACGCGGCTTTTACCTTCGTTCCAGCTGCAGATGCAATTTTAATCCAGTTATGGTAAGTTTTGTTGGGTTGAATTCCGAAACGTGTTTTCACACTGCCTTGTACCGGCCAGCTAAATCTTCCTTTTTCCCGCTGAATTATTTCTTTTTCCTGGGCAGGCGGTTTTACATTGGGTTTGGACTTGATTTTTTCATCTTTGCCTTTTTGCGCAGGAATTGTTTTTTTTGACACAGGCTCTTCAGCAGGCAAAACTTTTGTTGCAGGTTTCTTCTCTATTGACAACGGTGGCACCATTGTTTTTTTATTCGGGGCTGGTTGTACACCGATTACTTTTTCCCCTCCCTTGGAACCGTTATTTTCAATAGATTTATTTGCGCCATCCGGACTATCTACCACAGCGGGCAAGCTATCCCGAGCATCCATGTTTTTTGGATGAGTCATTACATCATCAATTACCTGCTTTGCGTCAGGCATGAAAATTATGGTATCTTCTTTAACCAAGGCGGGATCTTCGATATTGTTGATCTCGACAAGATCTTGAAATTTTATATTATAAGCGCGTGCAATGCTCCAGACGGTTTCACCTTTTTTTACCCGATGATAAACACCTGTTGCCTGTGTCTTTTGCACCTGGGATACCGAATAGGAAATAGTTAACTGCATAAAAAATAAAATACAAAAAAACCAAACTGATATTTTAGCCAAACTGACAACTAAGCAAGCTTGCGGCAAACTTGTATTTGGTTTTATTCCTTCCATCCGCTCTCCCCAATCAGGCTGACAAACCGACACCCGCCTAGATCTTCCGTTTTCATCTGAGACAGGTCTTCCGTGATACGCGTCAATTTATACAATGTTTGAACATCGCGGCTTCCGACAGGAACAACTAATATTCCACCCACAACCAGCTGTTCAACTAAATATTGAGGGATTTTTGGCGCGGCAGCTGTAGTGATAATGGCATCAAATGGAGCCTCTTCTTTCCATCCGTAAGAACCGTCGCCCACTCTTATGGCCACATTATAACAATTAAGCTGATCAAGAATTTTTCGCGCACGGGTTGCAAGAGATGCGATACGTTCAATGGAAAAAACACGATCCGCCAGATGCGCTAAAATTGCTGTTTGATAGCCGGAACCGGTACCAATCTCTAAAATCCTTTCTTTCCCTTTTAGCTCCAGGGCTTCCGTCATGAGCGCTACTATATAAGGCTGAGATATTGTTTGTTTCTCTCCGATGGGCAGAGGATTATCGCTGTGGGCTTGATCAATCAGGCCTTCATCAACAAAAAGATGCCGTGGAATTGTTTCCATCGCTTTCAATACACGGGGATTAGAAATCGAGCGCGCTTTAATTTGCGTCTCCACCATCCGTGTTCTTTGCTTTTTGTATCTATCCATCAAATCGCCTTTATTTTTTTCATAATCGCCGGAATCCGGTAAATTTCCTTAATCACATCGTGCCGCCGTAATCCCAGAGCTTCCCTCGTTACAATCAGATAATAATACTTAAGTTGAGCATTCCTGCATAGATCGTTGTATTGATCAACATCCAGGTTTATTTCTTCATGTAACAATCTTTGTTTTCCCAATATCTCGCGATTCTGCGCCGCAGTTCTATATGACTTCAGCAGTAATGTTTTTGTTTCTATTTCCTGCGCCAGTGACATCAAACGGTCAATAGCATCTTCCACGGCAATCCCGGCACGACCTAATACCGCCGCCCTTTCCCGCAATAATTCTTCACATAAGTTTTCATGTTGGTTTTCTTTTATTGTCTGGATTGATGGCATAAACCTTTCCCTTGAATTCAGCCGGGCAACAGATTGTATTCCCTATCATTTAAGCTCTTAATTTTCAAGTTAAAACCTTCCTCACCGGCCAATCAAAAAAATTTTCTTTACTCTTTTTTGTTATTTAGCTAGACAAATTCTTATGCAAATAAAATTTAATGAAACAGAGATAGTTCTTGTTTGCGGTGATCTAACAAAGGAAACAACCGATGCCATAGTCAATGCCGCAAATGAGCATTTAGCCGGTGGAGGTGGTGTTGACGGAGCAATCCACAGCGCAGGTGGTTCAGCCATTATGGCCGAATGTCGCCGGATTGGAAGTTGCCCCACGGGTCAGGCGGTAATTACAACAGCAGGCAAACTGGCAGCAAAATATGTAATCCACACCGTCGGTCCAGTATATTCCGGCGGCAATAAAGGCGAGGCACTCCTTCTGCAAAACGCCTATAGAAATAGCTTAAAACTTGCCCGGGAAAAGAAACTGCAAAGCATATCATTTCCGGCGATAAGCTGCGGCGTTTATGGTTATCCCGCTGACGAAGCAGCGCGTCTGGCCATGAAAACCTGCATTGAATTTGCCCGTGAAAATACAGACATAAAACTCATTCGCCACATCCTGTTTAATCGCAAGATCTATGATATTTTTTCTGCAGAGTTAAAGAAGGTAATACAATTAGGGAAGCGCTAAGGGAAATAGAATATCCAAGCTTTTCAAAATCATTTAGTTGTATTATAATGGTATCAATAGCACAGGCCGTTTATTGGAAGATGCAGGGTGAACCTAAATTTCGAGTATGGCCCCAATAACAATAAGGCAAGAGAATGTGGCGGGCAGCTTTTTTAGTTCGACACAAAAACTAAGGAGGAATAGATATGTTTAAAACAGAGTTCAGGATTGTTTTGATTGTCGTGGTTTTGATGTTTTGCGCACTTTTAACTGGGGTCGCATCGGCTTTCTTCACGTTTGGTGTAAAGTGGGACGATACTTACAGTTTTGACAAATCTAATGCCTTTAAAATGGAAATTTATGCCAAGAACAATGAATTGATGGGGACTATAAATTTAAAAACCTATTACCAATCGACTGGCGATAATTTTGTAACAAAAATGGAGAGTGGTAAAGGAGCTTTCCCTGAAACCGTGTTGGATAAAAAGAATCAAGTAGCCATTCAAATTTTTGGCTCGGGTAGAGGCGCTATACCGCAGTATAACGCAGGGGGATTTACCTACCCAACCGCAGCGGAACTGAAAAAACTAGACATCGTACCAACTGCCGAAACCAAACAAATAGTCGGATTTACGTGCAAAAAATATACTTACACATACAAGGCTATATTCGGCGAAGTTTGGATTACTGACCAAATAAATTTGTCTAACGATTTGGGTGTTTTTCGAGCCGCTAAAATGGCTGCTAAGCACAATACACTTTCGGTGAGCGGGTTTGTGATGGAAATGACCACGGAAGACACAGGCGGTGGAAAGACTCTGATGACGACCGTTTCACTGAAAAATAACGAGAATTATGTGCTTGATTTTAGAGGTGTAAATATGGGTACCGCTATCAACAAAGTTAATTATTATGTTTTCTAAGGGAGTAAACACGGATCCTGTAACATCCATTTGCCATTTGTTGATGGTTGAATTATAAGAAATATCGATTTGTTAAACAGGGGGTATTTCTATGAAAGCCATATCTACAAGAATCTTCCTTGTCCTGTTAATACTTGTTTTAATCAATCCATATTCACTTTCAGCAGCAACAGAGCAGCGCATTGCCCTTGTCATCGGCAACGGCGCTTACAGTTCCGGACCCCTGAAGAATCCAGTCAATGATGCCACGGCTATGGCTACTCAATTACAGAAACTCGGCTTTACCATTATCCTGAAGAAGAATGCCAATCTGCGGGGGATGGAAGATACCCTTACTGATTTTGGTGACCGGCTGAAACGAGGAGGTGTTGGACTTTTCTTTTATGCCGGTCATGGTCTTCAGGTCGGCGGCGCGAACTATCTTGTGCCCATTGGTGCAAGAATCAATCGGGAGGCGGATATAAAGTATGAGACTTTGGACGCGGGGAAGATCCTCGATGAGATGGCCATTGCCAACAACGGACTGAACATAGTTATCTTTGATGCCTGCCGGGACAATCCCTATTCCCGCAGCTTTCGCAATGCCAGCAGAGGGTTGGCCATTGTCAGTAACGCACCCGCCGGCACATTCATTTCATATTCTACCAGTCCCGGCAATGTGGCCAGTGACGGAGATGGGAAAAACAGCCCTTACACGGAGGCTCTGCTGTGGTACATGAAGAAGCCGGGGCTAACCATTGAACAGGTCTTCAAGGGTGCACGCACAAAGCTGGGGAAAGACACGGGGGGTAAGCAGATTCCCTGGGAGCTTTCATCCTTGCAGGGGGAATTTTATTTTGTGCCGGGTAGTGGCAGGAAGGCAAATGATATAACTCCATCGGGTAAAATTGTCTTCAACAAGACTGAATCCGCAACGGATTCGCTTGATGACGAAACCAAAAAACTCGAAGATGAAGATCGCAATCTGGAAAAAGAAAAGTTGCTGCTGGAAAAAAAGAAAGCCCTGGAGGAGAAACGGCAGAAGATAGAAGCGGAAAAGGCCACTCTAGAGGCAAAAAAGACCACAACCCTGGCCACGACGAAACCGGCAGTTCCGGATATAATTGGTGTTTGGAAATGGTCGGTCAGATCAGCGGTGGTGCCTGACCGTATAAATATAGTAAAGCCCGATGGCGAATGCAGTCTTGATGGAGACCCAGGCCAATGGAGCTATGATGCCGAGGGACGTATTTTCTTTTATTGGAAACTATGGGGCAACTGGACACACAAGATGACCCTGTCCAAAGATGGACTTTTGTTGAAAGGAACGGATGATTGGGGGACAGAGGTAACGGGAAGAAAAATAAAGTAACCTTAAACCTTAAATTGAAAAAGCAAATCGAGACAACATCTATTGAAAACGTCATACTGCCAAATGCTACGGGTTCGTATGACTACATCTGTCCTTCATTTATCGGTAGCGGGGTACCTTTGTCTATTACTTCATGACAACCTTTTTCAATCGTAGAATTATCATAATCTGACCAGCCATAGCTATCTACATAACGCTTATGTGGCTTAAATTTACTGTTAAAAAAACTCCATTCAAGCTGCTGGGTGCCATACCGAATGTCCGCCATGTCCAAAATAGAATGGAAGATATTTTCAGCGGAGAGTTTGGCGTTCTTGTGGTGTTTAAGCTGCTCAATCTTATTTGGGTATGCTGACTTATACAAACTGGAGTACCAGACGATCATTGGCACTTTAAAATCATAGATTGTGTTGTGTCCATGCAGCGCCAGATCACACGTGCCATCCTGTAAATTCTCGCCATGATCGGAGATATAAAGCAACGCGCTCATATACCCGGAGGACTTTAGCGTTCCTACAATGTGTGATAAAAACCAGTCCGTATATAAAACAGAGTTATCATAGCTATTGTTGATCTCAACCTTTAATTCTGAATCGGTATGGTCCGGGTCTTCTATGCTGGAGAGCGAAGGCTGCCAAAGATCAAATTTGGGGGAGTATCTGCGGCTGTAGTCCCAGTGATTGCCGAGTGTGTGCAGAATAACAAGCTTTTTTTGTTCGCGATCCTTAAGCGCATTATTGAATGGCTCGAAAAGAATTTCGTCCAGGCTTGAGATGTCGTAAGGCCCGTCCAAATTCATAAACTGAACAACATCGGCCTCTTTTGCATAAACGGATACTGGCGTATCAAATTTTCCAAATGGAATTTGATTGGATAACCAATAGGTTTTAAACCCCGCCTCTTTGAATGCGGATATAAATGATTTCTCTGTGAACCCTGTTTGAAACGCTTGTATTGCCCGTTTTCGTGTCAGCATCACTGGTACCGATAGGAGCGTCGCGGAAGCCGATACAATAACATCCGATGCACTGATCAGATTGGCTTCTTTCTTGAGTAAGGGGTTGGTTTCGCGCGAATAGCCATTTAGACTCCATCGATCATAACGTGAAGATTCACCAATGACCATGACGATGACGAGCGGTTTTTTATCAGGATAAGCCTGATTTGCACCAAATATGAAAGCATGATTTTGGACGCTTAGATCCGACAATTTCTGCCGCTCAGTCCAATATTCGGAAGCAGTCGCAAAAAAGCCGAATGGTCGCGTGTCAGCAAATTTAACTTTTTCAAACGGAATCTGCATCCAGGAAGGCAGTGCCTGCTCATAAGCCCAAATGACGGCCAAAACAGAGAGTGTTATCAGCGCGAATTTGCGCGAAACGCTGGTCCAATCCAGATAGTCCGTTCGAAGAGTGGCGCGCCGGATCACCCACCACCACGTAATAAAAAACAGTGTGGCAGCCAATACTAACCATAATTTCCCCCCTAAGAATTCAGCCATTTCTCTTGAACTGGACTCGAAGATGATCCCTAAGTGGTGCGCTGATATGCCCCGCCCATAGAATAGATAAAGATACAGATCGGTTGGTAATAACACAAACACTGGAAGCAAAAGCCAATGAAATAGTTTAGGCCGTTTGAACAAAGTCCAAACGGTGAACCACACAGCGCATTCAATGCCCATAACCCATAAGGAATTTTCCACCGTTTCCCCGGAAAAATACGGGATAAAAGGCACCGCAGATAGAAGAAAATAGCTGCATATTATGAACAGATAGGCAGATCGCTGTGAAAAAAATAAAATTCTCAATTGAAGAAAACAGGCTGAAATAATTTTGTATGATTCGCTCATTTTTCCCGGCAAAATAAATTAATGCAAATCATTCTCGACTCTGCTTCGATTCTTGACCAATCTATGTGGCTCACGCACTCCGCAACATAGTTATCTTCATGAATCGCCCCGGCTTTCGTAGGCATTTAAGAGTCGGGTGAAAGACGTGATTAAAGAATTATTGGCAAAGAAAAGGACACGGAGTCGCCTCCGTGCCCTTTTCATGTGTTAGATGGAAGCCGAGTTTAAAGTCACTAATCTGCTTCCTTTTCTTTTTCTGTTCGCCTCTACTTCGCGGAGGCTTCACCTGAGGCCATTGCTGAGGCCTTTGCTGCTGATTTCGCCTTTTTATGCTTTTTTGCTGGTTTGGCTGAGGCTTCGCCTGAGGCCTTTGCCGAGGCCACTGCTGCTGCTGAGGCTACTGGTGCCGATGCTGCCTTTTGAGTTGTTGCTGCGAAGGCCACTGTCGAGAGCATAAAAGCTAAACCTACTACTAATACCATAAAACGTTTCATATTGTGTACTACCTCCATAAGTATTTTATAACGCGCGGGCTCTATAACCAGAACCTGATTTGTTTGTCAAGAAAATATTCAAACATGATCGATATTCCATTTGACATCTAGGTGGGCATCCTGTATTTTCACTATGTTAGTAAATTCGATAGAGACATTAGAAAAGCATAGATAATTGTCGCGAGGTAATATGATTGTTTCATTACGATCGTTCATTTCAAAACATTTTCTGACTTTGATTCTTGGGTCTATGATGTGTGGCGCGCTTTATCTGACAAGCTTGTACAGCTACATTTTATTTCATATTGCCGCGGAAAGTTTTTCCATCGTCATTGCCATCTGCCTCTTCATGATTTCCTGGAACACACGTCACTTAACAAAAAACAATTACGTGCTGTTTCTCAGTATCGCCTTTTTGTTTGCCGGTCTTATTGATTTTGTTCACACTCTGGCCTACAAGGGGATGGGCATTTTCATCGGGTATGATGCCAATCTGCCGACGCAATTATGGATCATCGCCCGTTACCTGCAAAGCATATCTTTTCTTGTTGCGCCATGGTTCATAGACAGAAAGCTAAACTCCGTTGCTGTTTTTTGGTTTTATCTTTCCGTAACTCTGCTGCTACTGGCAGATGTTTTTTTCGACGTGCTGTTTCCCGATTGCTTCATAGCAGGCACAGGGCTGACTGCTTTCAAGATTGTCAGTGAATACGTCATTTGTTTCATCCTGATATGTTCGTTAGTTTTGCTATATCGCCGCCGCGAAAAGCTTGATCCAAAAATCCTGCAACTTATCGTCTGGTCAATTTTCTGCACAATTGTTTCGGAGCTTGCTTTCACCTTTTATATCAGCGTCTATGGCTTATCTAACCTGATCGGTCATCTCTTTAAAATATTATCTTACTATCTCATTTATAGAGCGATTATTGTTGCCGGTTTGGAAAATCCTTACAGCCTCCTTTTTTATGATTTACATAAAAATCAAGAAGAACTGCAGATCATTATGGACTCTTCTCCCATTATGATCTTTTACAAGGACAGCGAAAACAAATTCGTTCGCGTGAATAGGGCACTTGCTAAAGCAACAGGTCTGCCGAAGGAAGCAATTGAAGGGAAAACAGTCTTTGAAATTTACCCCAACCAGACGAAGATCTATTGGGAAGACGACAAAGAGGTTATCGCATCGGGAAAGCCCAAGATCGGTATCATCGAACCAATGGATGCGGCAACTGGCACAAGGTGGGTTCAAACCGATAAGATACCATACCTGGATAAAGAAGGGCGTATTATCGGGATCATTGGTTTTGCCATCGACATCACCGACCGCAGGCGGGCCGAGGATGCGCTTAGGAAGAGTGAAGAAAGATACCGTGAACTAAGTATCATCGATGATCTAACGCAGCTCTATAATTCCCGTCATTTTTACTTTCAGCTTAAAATCGAATTAGAGCGATCAAACCGCTATGAACAACCTTTAACGCTCCTTCTGTTTGATATCGACAATTTCAAGGCATTGAACGACACTTACGGCCATATCGAGGGAGACCGTGTATTAAGGCGACTTGGCCAGGTAGTCAAAAGATGCCTGCGTGAGACGGATCTTGCTTATCGTTATGGCGGCGAAGAATTCACCATTCTCCTACCCATGACAATAAGCCCGGATGGCGCAGTTACAGCAGAAAGAATCCGGACGGAATTTAAAAACGAGATTTTCTATCCGGCACCTGATCAGGAAGTCCATTTGACCGTGAGCATCGGGCTTGCCCAGTACAAGCCGCAGGAAGACATGAAGGCCTTTATTCAACGGGTTGATAAGCTTATGTACCAGGCGAAGAAGAACGGAAAAGACAGGGTTTGTTTGTAGGTAGAGCTTTAAGAATAGTTCGAGGCGTAATCCACACTTCAAATCGTAATAAACACCCTTCACGCTCAGCGAAAAACATCTGTGACAAGCGCTACATTTATGGAAATATTTCCTTATTTCCAGCTTTGCGCTTTTATCCGCACTTGTATCTTTATTATTTACAACATCCTGAAAGAAATGTATGCATCGTTAAGGATAAAAGAAAATTATGATTAATCTGCTGACAGCCCCGATATTTGACGACGAAGACAAAACAATGGTCGCGCGCCACCTCTTCATAATTTCATGGACTTTAATGGCGGTCGGTTGGCTGCCCTTGATTATGGCTGTTTTTATTCCGGAAACAGCTTATCGGTGGTTGCTGGTCACAGGCTATATAGAATCGGCAGCCTTGATCCTGTTTGTTTTAAACAAATACGGCCATACCCGATCGGCAAAATACTTCTTGATATTCACTGTCTGGGCGGCGGCCACGGGCATGGCGTTAACCGGTGGCGGGATACACTCCAACGCCATGTCGCTATACCTCATTACTGTCCTTGTCGCCGGGTTGGTACAAAGGGGGAAAACAGGATTTATCACTGCGGTTCTATGCAGTCTCACGGGGTTGTTTCTGTTTTATCTTGAATATAGCGGCGCGCTGCCGACAAATAAGGTTTCCCACACCCCATTTACAGAGTGGATTGCCAGCACTATTTACATGTTCATCATTATCAGCTTTCAGTATCTTGTCAGCCGTACGATCAGAGAAGCACTAAACCAATCACGGCAGGAACTGAAGGAGCGGAAGCGCATAGATGAGGCGCTGCGGGAAAGCGAGGAACGCTACAAGGCCCTTTTCGACAGATCCCTCGACTGCGTTTATGTTCATGACTTTGCAGGAAACTTCATTGATGCCAACGACGCGGCTTTGAATCTTCTCGGCTATAAGCGAGAAGAACTTCCTTCCCTGAATTTCGCTGCATTACTGAGTGATGATCAGATGCCCCGCGCCCTTCAGGCGCTGCAGGAGATCCTAGACAACGGGTTTCAAAAGAATATGACCGGGTATCGAATGAAACGAAAGAACGGTGATAGTGTGTACGTAGAGACCATCGCCTCCAGTATCTTGCACGAGGGAATACCTTATGCGATACAGGGGATAGCAAGAGACATCACCGGCCGCAAGCAGGCAGAAGCGTATAAAGAAATGATGGAGAAACAAAACCGTCAACTCCAGAAGTCCGAAAGCCTTGGACGCATGGCCGCAGCCATTGCCCATCACTTCAATAATCGGCTTGGCGTGGTAATTGGTAATCTGGAAATGGCCATGAAAGAACTTCCCAAAGGCGCAAGTACGCACCAAACCCTGACCAAAGCCATGCAATCGGCGTGGACAGCAGCAGACATGAGCAACTTGATGCTGACTTACCTTGGTCAAACACACGACAAACGTGAACCGCTGGATCTTTCCTATTCCTGCCGTAAAATCCTGCCGATACTAGAGGCAGCCATGCCGGAAAATGTGATCCTGGAAACAGATTTTTCCTCCCCCGGTCCGGTGATCAACTCAAATCCCGATTACATGCAGCAGACACTAACCAACCTGCTCACCAATGCCTGGGAAGCTATCGGTAAGAAGACTGGCTCCATTTCCTTGAGCGTTAAAACAGTTTCTCCCGCAGAAATCCCCACAGCGCATCGTTTCCCCATAGACTGGCAACCGCAGGATAGCACCTATGCCTGTTTGGAAGTAACTGACACAGGAAGTGGCATTGAGGATAAGGATATTGAGAAGCTCTTTGACCCGTTTTTCACAGATAAATTCACCGGCCTTGGTATGGGACTGCCAGTAGTTTTTGGAATTGTAAATTCCCACAAGGGTGTCATAACGATTGATAGCAAACCAGGCAGGGGCAGTACATTCCGAATCTTTTTCCCGCTGTCTGAAGAAGCTCTGCCACAACCTCAAACGGCAGAGAATGATAGGAACGTCACTATTAGTTCTCCCTCCCCCGGAAAGATGGAAGAGGGAGGCACGGTACTGGTAATCGAAGATGAGGAGGTACTACGCACCATGACCGGAACCATGCTGGAGAGTTTTGGTTTTTCCGTGCTGCAAGCAAAGGATGGCGTTGAAGCATTGGAAGTTTTCGGCAAGCATCAAAGTGAAATCAAGTTTGTTATTTCCGATCTGACTATGCCACGCA
>SESG01001495.1_pt1 | contig 47719 bp, 41 predicted proteins | sample 3171421 | NCBI WGS metagenome assembly SESG01 (sample SAMN10866946, study PRJNA518727) | freshwater metagenome | biome: subpolar coniferous forest; feature: holomictic lake; material: water; isolation source: holomictic Lake 227, 6 m and 8 m depth | place: Canada: near Kenora, Ontario | collected...
TTCCTCGGGGTCTTCTGCGCCGAGCTCGGCCGGGACGAGGCCTCCTTCTCCCCCGAGGCGATGGAGCTGCTCCTCGCCTGGCAGTGGCCGGGGAACGTCCGCGAGCTCGCCAACGTGGTGGAGCGGGCGGTGACGCTGTCCGACGGCTCGGTCATCGGGAGCGAGTCGCTTCCGCCGGCCGTCCGCGGCGCCGAGATGCCCGGGGCGCCAACCCCCATTCCCACCACCGGGATCGACCTGCAGGCCCACCTCGACGCGATGGAACGGCGCGCGCTGGAGCAGGCGCTCGGGCGGACCGGCGGCAACAAGACCGAGGCGGCGAAGCTGCTGGCCTTGACGTTCCGGTCGCTGCGGTACCGGCTGGCGAAGTTCGGGATCGGGGGGGAGGGAGGATAGCCCGCTAGTCGCAGGAGGTCCCCGCCCGTGCCGGGTCGTGGCGGCAGTCGTGCACCTGCTTCGGCACCTCCAGCCAGTAGACCGGCTCCGCGATGTCCGACCGGGTTCCGGTCTGGGTGTTGCTGGGTGCCGAGCCCGGGTCCACCTGCAGCGAGGAATACGAAACCTGGCCGCTCGCGGCCACCGAGACGCGGAAGATGCCGGCGGACGGCGCCGACACCGTGCTCCGCTGCTGTGCGCGGTAGAGGATCTGGTCGGGCGGCGTGTTGTAGCCGCAGGAAGCCTGGGGAACCCCGGTCACGTAGTCGCCGGCGTAGCCGTACACCACCGGCGTCCCGACGCTCCCCGTGCAGGGATCGCTTCCGCTCTGCGCTCCCACCGGCTGGAACCCGTTCCAGACCACGCAGCCGTAGACCACCTGCGAGGCCGAGCCGGTCTTCTCGTTGCTGCACGTGGCCGTGGGGCAGGTGGCCACCGGGCACTTGACGCCGTACTGGTACATCCATCCCGGGTCGTCGGCGGTGGCGGAGCAGGTAGACACGCCCGTGCCGCAGGTGGGAAACGAGACCCCGACCTGCGTGCTCGCGGTGGAGGTGTCCACGAGCGTGCAGTTGCCGCCCGTGGACGTGCAGACGCCGGCCTTGGAGAACGTGACGTCCGTGTACCGGTTCTTGTCGAAGGTGACGGCGGTGGCTGCGGACGAGAAGGTCTTCTCCGTGTAGCGCCCGTAGGCGAGCACGCCGAAGAACCGGTTCACCGGGCAGGTCGTGGCGTTCGCGAGCACGGCCGTGGCTCCCACCGTGGTGAGCCCGCTGCAGGTCCCGTCGGTGCCGCAGGTGATGCCGCCCGTGGCCGTGGTGGCGGTGGTGCTCGGGCAGGTGAACGAGAGGTTGACCGACGACGTGAAGGATCCGGTGGAACTGCTCGCGCCGCAGGCGCCGCTCGTCAGGCAGGTGGCGACGTTGCCGGTGGCCGAGAAGGTGTACTGCCCGCTGGAGTTGCAGGCGAAGCCGTTCGCATAGCTTCCACAGGTGCCGTAGGAGTCGGTGGTGGTGGCCCCCACCGCGCATCCCTGGCGGCAGCAGGAGATCAGGTTGTCCGGGCCGCACGACTCGCCCTGCTGCATGATCTGCTCCCGGTTCCCCGAGCCCACGTAGGTGTGCAGCGCGTGCCCCTGCGGGTCGAAGGCGTTGGAGGTCATGTAGAAGAGCGAGGCCCGGCCGCTCGCGAACTGGAGATCGTCGGTGCGGCGCTGCTCCTCGAAGGTCCGGGAGGCGTACCAGTTCGTGGCGCGCCCGGTGGTCACGTCGAGGGTCGCCGGTTCCAGGAACCGGGCCACGAAGACGTTGCCGCCCAGGTCGGCCCAGGTGGCCGTGTCGAAGTAGCCGTCGGAGTCGAAGCGGACGCTCGCGGGATTGCCCATGTCGATGAGCGCGACGGCGCCGGTGACCGGGAACATGCTGGTTCCGGTCCCGAACCCGTTCTGCGCCTTGAAGTCGGCGTCGGTGAAGCGCCACACGACCTTCCCGGTCCAGGCGTCTACGGTCCAGACCGCACGTCCCGCGCCGAGTGCGGGGTCGTAGCCCCCGTTCACCCAGGCCACCCAGCGCTCCTCGAAGTTCCGCCCCTTGTCGTCGGTGCCGCTCGCGAGCTGGATCTTCACCGGGCCGATGGGGGGTGGGCGGGGCGCGAAGTCGGACCAGGACTGCCCCATCCAGCGGCTGTCCTCGGAGAACGGCGGCGGGAAGCTCCAGAGGAACTTCGGGGCGTTTGGACTCGTGATGTCGAGGGCGTTGTACTGCGTGCCGCCTGCACGCTCGGTGGAGATGGCCACGGTGTGGAACTCGTCCCGCTGCTTGATGCGATCCTTCGAGCCCGTGCCTGCGGAGCCGCCGTCCACCCAGATGTCCCGGACCATGGTGCTGCCGTCCACCATGTACTGGTGCCCCGTCATGGTGTCCTTGATGCGGGGGAGCATGTCGGGGGGGATGAAGGCCCAGCGCTCCTCGCCGGTGCCCGACGTGAAGGCCAGGTTGCAGTAGCTGTCCCGGGTCCCGGACGTGACCGCGGTGCCGGCGTCGAACGCGTGCAGCATGCCGTCGTTGGCGCCGATGAGGATGATGCGCTGCCGGTCGCGGTTGTCGTACCGGTAGGCCTCGTAGGCGTCGGAGCCGGGCGTGCAGACGCTCGAGTTGTAGGTGGCGATGGCGGTCTGGTTGGGGAAGTAGGACGGGCTGTGCAGGGTGGCGATGCACTGGTTCTCGTAGCCGGTGTCGCACACGTTCTCGGTGATGGGCGCCTTCGAGACCACCGGCGACGAGTGGAAGATGTCCCCCAGCTTCCAGAACGAGGGGGAGGCGGTGCGGGAGTCGTTCACACGGTCCCGCTGCTCGCCGTTGGTTCCCGACGGGCAGGTGGTCTTGTTGGCGGGGTTGCCGGGGCCGAAGCAGCCGTCCGAGTCGTTGTCGAGCACGTCCCAGCCGCGGATGTAGTGAACCACCTGCTGCGCGCAGAGGGTGGTGGCCGAGGCGGGCCAGGAGGCGCCCACCGTGGGGCAGGACGAGGTACCGCTGACCCCGCAGAGCCGGGCCTGGCTGAGGATCTGGAGGCACCAGTCCTGCGTCAGGTTCAGGAACGGCTGGAATCGCGTCAGGTTCGCCGTCTGGGTGTCGAACGGGAGGGTGTCGTATCCCCCGCTCGCGTTGGGGATGGCGGTGTAGAGGAGGCGGGAATTGCTCTGCCCCTCGAGCGCGGTGCGATAGCCGGTGGCCGTGGGCGTGGAGAGTACCTTCCCGGCGTCCCACACCATGTTGGCGGCCCTCCCGCCCGACCCCTTCTTCAGGAAGTCGCCGGTGGTCGCGTCCTCCACGATCTCGTCGCAGTCGGCGTCCACCATGAACACGCCCGTGCAGAGGCTGTTGCCGAGGCCGTCGGCGTCGCCGTTGAAGTTCACGCTGACGGTGCGCGGACCGCACTGGACCGTGGCCTGCTGGCCGGGTGGCTTGGTGGGGTCGCAGCCCATCAGGAACTCGTCGAAGAGGGCGGCCTGGAAGAGGTGCCCCTCCCAGGCCGGCGTGTCGTTGGGCTTGAACCGGGTGACGTAGACGTTGGACGACACCGCCTGGATGGTGGAGAGGGAGCTCGCGGCCGGCGCGCTGAAGGAGTTGGCGCGGGTCACGATGGCCTCCACCGCCTTGGCCACCGCGTTGGCGAGATCGCGCCCGTCCGCGGCGTTGCTGTAGAGCCCCGCGCCCATGTTGGCGGAGGCCTGCAGGATGGTCCGGGCGTTCCCGGCCGGGAGGTTGAAGCTGACCGTGCTCACGATGACCGACTGCGGGTCGTTCAGCGAGAGGTCCTTGCGCAGGTCGGTGTTGTGCATCCAGTCGGCGACCCGGGGCACGTAGGAGGGTGGGTTGCTGGAGCTGTCCGAAGGGCTGCAGCAGGCGCTCGCGGGGCTCGTGCTGCACTTGGTGGTCTGGTTCGGACCGCAGTTGAAGGTGGCCTGATAGGCCGCCTGGGCGTTGCTCTTGATGGCGGTCGGGAGCGTGCCCTCGCTGTTCGGCGATCCGTCGGTGATCAGGATGACCGCGTTGGCCTGGCACCCCCAGCAGATGGAGCACTGGTTGCTCGTCACCCAGCTCGCCTTCATGGCGCCGGAGGTGGTCTGGTTGAAGGCGCTGAGCTCGTAGCTGCTCCCGAAGAGGGAGGTGTAGAGGTTGGGGCTGCTGAAGTACTGACCCACCCGGAAGAGGGCGGTCGCCATGGGGGTGGAGCCGCTCTGGAGTGCGGGGAGGGTGACGCCGCTCGGCCAGACGTGGTTCACGGCGTCCAGGATGAGCTGTCGCGCCTGGACCATCTTGGCCGAGCTGGTGGGGAAGGTGCTCGCCTTGTCGGGTCCGAACGGGACGATGATCTGGGCGCTGTTCGAGATGCTGGAGGAGAAGTAGGTGAGGCCGAAGCGTGCCTGGTCGGTGTTGGCCTGCTTCGAGGGATCGATCCAGGCGGTCGCCTTCACCACCTTGCGGGCCGACATGAACTTGGGCGGGTTGGCGTTCAGCCAGCCGCCGCTGAAGAGCACCTGCCTGCTCGCCGAGAGGGAGCCCGAGGTCTTCGAACAGGAGCCGGACGACCTGTACGGCGTGTACTGGTAGGAGAGCGACCCACCCGCGTAGAAGTAGAAGCCCTCGGCATCCTCGCCGAAGAGACACGAGCTGCATCCGGGAGCCACCAGGGAAACCGTGGTCTGGGAACTGTCCTTGACCGTGCAGTTGCCGTGGGAATCGGCCGAGTAGTTGTAGAAGGACGTGGTCGCGAGCGTGCAGTCGGGATACGAAGGTGCGGATGTCTCGGTCCACTCTCCGTACTTGTAGACGCGGTCGTACCGGAAGAGGCAGTTGTCCCCCGAGCAGCCGGTACCCCACGACGGGGTGTCCACGAGACCCCCGGCCGTTCCCAGCCCTTTGTCGACGTAGGTGCTCGTGGGGTGGTAACTCGCCATCCACTTCAAGTTTGCCTCGGCGGAGACGTCACACGTGCCCGTACCCGAGCCCGAGGTCTGCAGGGTCGGCCAGCTGCACGCGGCAAGGGAGCTGGTCCCGGCCCAGGCGCCGTCCCCGCATTGCGGCAGCTGGTCCATCGACCCGGAGGCGTCCACCATCAGCATGATGTTCGCCGGGCCCACCGGCAGGGTGAAGAAGGTCTCGTCGCCGGCGGTGGGGTTGTTCACGGTGCTGGCGAGCGAGCGGGAGGAGTTGCCGCACTCGGCCTGTCCGCCGTCGCTCTCGAGGGGGAGGAGCGCCAGCACGGCCACGGCGCCGGTGAGGGCCGTGACGATCCGCGCGCGATTCGATCGATGGGTTGCCATGCGTTCCTCCTAGATCCCGAAGCGCAGGCCGAACTCGACCTCGAGTTCACGAGCCGGGGACCCGGACAGGCCCGGCTGGACGCAGCGGACCACAGCCTTGGTTGGCTGCCCGCCACCGCCGGTCGCCATGACCCGGTTGCTCACGTCCTGGATGACGCCGCGGTCGGGGCCGAACGACGCCTGCGGCAGGTAGACCACCTGTGAAACCTGGATCCCGGACGTCTCGGTCGTGCCGAGGTGCCCGCCCTTCACCTGGTTGGCGGCATCCATGGGGAGGTTGAGCGCCTGGAGCGCCGTGGGAGCCGTGCCGAGCGCCTTGAACTGCGCCAGGATGGCCTGGCGTCCCGCCTCGGCGCAGGCCACGATGCTCTGGTGGCGCCGCGCCGAGGATGCGCCGGCCACCTCGCGCGACGCGAATCGGATCACCGAGACGCCGATGATGGCGACGACGAGGACCACGAGGACCGAGATGATGAGCGCGCTGCCGCGCTGGGATCGTGCGTTCATGTCGGCTCCTAGCCCCCACCCACGTTGAGTTGATCGGCACCGACGGCGTATCCGCTGGTTCCCAGGAACGGGAAGTAGGGAGCCCGGCTCTCCATGTTGGGGACGGCCACGCTGGTCCCGAAGAGGAGGCGGAAGTAGCCGGGCACTCCGTTCGTGAGCGCCGGACGGTTTCCGGCGGCCGGGATGGTGACGTCGGCCGTGAGCCGGTTGGGGTTCGGGAGGGGCGGGCGGACCACGACGGCCAGGCGGACCGCCCGGATGTTGGCCGGATAGCGGGTTCCGCGCACGGAAGAGAGGGCGGCCGTGGCGTAGGTGGGCGGTCCTCCCGATGGCGCGAAGTCGATCCCCGTGGAGGAGCTGGTCAGCTGGGTGCCCGAGGTGGCCCCGGCCACCTGCATGCCCGGTGGCGCGAGGGGAAAGACGTAGCTCACCTGGAGGTCCTCCACGTCGGGGGAGACCACGTCGAGCAGGGCCGTCCCGCTCGCGTCCCGGAGCCCACGATCGAGCATGAGGTAGGGGCGGGCGCCGGCGGTGTTCCAGGCGACCACGTTGCCGCCCGCGTCGTAGCTCTGGATGAGGTAGCGGAAGCGGTCCACCTTCATCAGACGCGCCTGGCCGCTCCGGAAGCAGGTGTCGCCGGTGGAAGGGTCCACGAGGACGTTCTGGTGCGGGTAGTCGAGCTGGTTGCCGTTCTCGAGCGGGATGGTGACCTGCACCGCGTCGGTGGCCGCGACCCCGGCCGAGGCGCGCAGGTAGGCCCAGGTCATGTTGCCGGTGTAACAGACGGCCTGGAACACCTGGCCGGCCTGGATGGGCTGGTTCAAGGGGCCGGCGATGACCACCGAGTTCGCGCTGGGGAAGGAGGCGATGGCGTGGTTGAAGACCGGGTTCCTGTACTGGAAGGCGATCTCGTCCGGGCCGTCCACCCGGTCCCGGCAGGTGACCGCCGTGGCGCACGCGAACCCGGTGGCGGCCGCCGAGTCGCCGCCGAAGGTCACCGTGCGCCCCGAGCTCTGGGGCGTGCGGTCGGTCGGCACGCCCGTCATCTGGCCGAAGTCGAAGACCATCGGGGGCTCGATGCCGAATCCCGCCATCCGCAGGTTCTGGGAGATCTCCTCGAGCGCCATCCGCCCGGTCTCCTGCTGGGCGCGGTCGCCCGACGAGCTCAGGAAGGAGCGGCGCTGGCCGGCGAGCAGCGCGATGGCCCCGGCCACGACCACGAGCGACACCATCACCCCGACGAGCAGCTCCATGAGGGAGAATCCCGATGGCCTGCGGCGCGGGCGGTTCACAGGCGGTCCGCCGGGTTGAGCTTGAAGCCGACGAGCGAGATCCGGTGCCACGACGAACCCCGGGGCCAGCGCACCACGACGGCGGTCCGCATGCCGTCCGCCGTGCCGTTCGAGTTGGAGTCGATCAGGTTTCCCGAGACGTCCACGTTGGAGACGTTCCAGTACCGCTGGAACCCTCCGGTGGACAGGTCGGCGCCCGCGATCCCGTTCCAGTCGAGCCCGTTCAGGGTCAGGTCGGCCTCCGAGTAATCGGCCGTGGGACTCGCCGTCGAGGCGAAGAGCCCCGCGTCGTCGCTGATGTCGATGCGGCCGGTGGTGGCCGACGAGGCCGCCTTGGCGAGTCGCGGGTCGGTGAACTGCCAGGTCTGGATCTGGGCCATGAGGTCCTGGGCGATGGCGGTGGCGCGGGTGATCTCCCTCGCCTCGCTCTCGAGCCGCAGCCCCGTGGAGTGGAGGGAGAGCATCCCCACGGCTCCGATGAGGAGCACGACCATGGCCACCATGGCCTCGATGAGGGAGAAGCCCCGATGGGATCGCCGGCGCGTCACGTGCCCTCCTACCCGCCCTGCTGGCGCAGGCTCACGGAGCCCGTGCCCGAGGTGACGATGAGGGTCCGCTGGCCTCCCGTCTCCGGCGAGGTGATGGAGAAGCTGCCCCCCTGGATGCCGGCGAGCGGCTGGCCGGTTCCGGTGACGTCGCCGTAGAACCAGGCACGCCCGCGCGCGTCGAACCGGATGGCGCCGCGCCGATCGCCGGTGGACCGGCAGAAGGAGCAGTCGGTGTTGATGGCGATGGAGGCGAGCGGAGCGGGCAGGGACGCGGAGGCTCCCGCCCCCGCGGCGGGGCCCACCGAGACCGTGGCCGGGAAATCGAAGGTGGCGATCACCGCACTCTGGGACGCCGAGGAGAGGGCGGCGGGGTCGTAGGATCCGAAGTTGGGGCTCCCGCCCGCGGTGAGCAGCGCCTGGTCACCGTCCTCGTAGAGTACGACCCGGCCGGTGCCCGACCCGTTCGCATGCGCCGGGAAGACCATCACCACCACGTCGTGACCCGAGGCGAGCGCCTGCTGGCGCGCGCCGTGGACGAGCGCGACGATCTCGCTCGAGGCGTCGGCCAGCTGGGCGCGCGGGCGGAGGCGCCAGAGGTTCGACCAGGAGAGCATGCCGAGGACCATCACGATGGTGACGACCATCGCCAGCTCGACGAGCGTGAAGCCCCTGGGCGATGTCGATGTCCTTCGCATGCTCCGGTTCACGAGTGGCGGAACATGCAAGGTCCGGGCTATGTCCGGTCGTCCAGTAGGCAGGAAAACATGAGTAAGTACGGTAGGATACGGATCCCGGATCCCGGCTTCCCGGCCCGGCGACCGCAAGAAGTGGCGGGTGTGAAAACGTTGCAGGATCCCGGCCGTCAGCGCAGGTCCCGCTTCTCGAAGGCGAGCGAGGCGAGCGCGAGCACGGTGGCGGCGTAGAGGAGGCCGTAGCCGGCCGCAAGCCAGGTGCCCGGCGGCATCGGCGACCGGTAGATGACGGAGGAGTTCAGGGAGAGGGCGCCCAGGTTGGGCACGAGGTACCAGACCCCCGTCGCGATCCAGGTGGCATCCCCTTGCCAGATGGCCCGGACCTCGCCGGAGAGGTGCCCGGCGATGGCGACGGCGAGCGTGAAGATGGCGGCGAGCGTGGTGCTCGTCACCGACGAGAAGAGGATGGCCACCGCCGCCACCACCAGGAACTGGACCCCCATCATCGCGATGGCGCCGGCGAGGCTCCGGTCGAGGGGGCGCATCGAGCCCGCCTCCACGGAGAGTACGAGCGCGAGGACCACGGCCATGGCGAGGAGGTTCAGGAGGAGCGATGCCGCGAGCCCCAGGTAGCGTCCGAGGAGGTACTGGGTCCGCGTGATGGGCTTCGCGACGACCGGAAGGAGCACGCGACGCTCGATGTCCCCCGAGACGAGCGACGAGCCGACGAACACGGCGATCAGGGTTCCGATGGCCGTCGCGGCGCTGAGCCCGAGGTCGGAGAGGATCCGGTGCTGCTCGCCGATGGTGAGCTTGGAGAGCATGAAGCTCGCGACGATCACGAGCGAGCCGAAGAGGAGCAGGTTCACCTGGACCTTGCGGCGCAGCACCTCCCGCAGCGTGACGGCGGCGATGGTGAGGATCGCCTTCATGGACGCGGGGCTCCCTTCGCGGCGGGGTAGAAGCGGGGTGCGGGCTGCATCTCCGACGGCGACTCGGGCCGGGCGAAGCGGAACGGGTTCTCGGTGGATCGCACGCGCCCCTCGTCGTCCAGGTAGAGCTCGCCGCCGTGGGGGTCGGGCGGGATGGAGCGGAGCAGCCCCTCGTGGAGGAGCTGTCCGAGCGCGAGGGGCCCCACCACGTACCGCGCCCGCCACGTGGCGATGGCGTCCTCGAGGCGGGAAGCGTCCAGCTCGAGCCGGGCCTGGCGGAGCTGAGACTCGAGCGCCTTCCTCGTGTCGGGATCCCGGGCCTCGGCGAGGGCCTGCTCCAGGAAGGCGATGGCGGCGTCGGCCCTCTTGCCCTTCACGTAGTAGGCGATCACGTTCTGCCGCAGGTGGGGAGGTGCGCCGGGCGAGCGAGCGGCGACCTCCGCCCACCTCCCGGCCTCCTTCCAGTCCCCCTGGTAGTAGAAGGCGTTGAAGGCACGATGGTAGGGGAGGATGTACCGTTCCGGCACCGCCCGGACACCCTTTTCCAGGATGCGGTTCGACTCCTCCACCCGCCCCACGCTGGACAGGATGGCACCGGCGACCTGGTAGGCGTACGCGTGGCCGGGGTCGAGGTCGGTCACCGCGTCCACGAGCGGGTAGAGCTTGTCCCACCCCCGCTCGTTGCCGCGCACCTCGCCGATGTACTGCACGGCCCGCAGCCAGTTCACGTCCGCCGCGAGCGTTCGGTTCCCGAGGAACAGGAAGCGGAGCGGGCCGGCGCGGGGGACGCCCTCCAGGTCGTACGGCCGGTCCTGCTCGACGTGGAGCCGGCTCGCGGCGAGTGCCGTGGCCGCCGCGAGGGCGAGGAAGATGGCGAGGCGAGGCGCGAGCATGAAGGCCGCCCGGGGCGGACGGCCCGAGTCTAGCGCGAACCGGCTAGAAGACGTTGTCGCCGGTGGGGCGCTGGATGGAGCCGAGAGGAGCAGCACCGGTGACGGCAGTTCCGTTGCGGCAGAGGGCGGTGCCCGCGTTGGCGGGGGCGGTGGCCTGCGTCTTGAAGAGAACCACGCAGGCCACGACTCCGTCGGCGTCGATGTCGGAACTGGCGGACAGGGCCATGTTCGAGAAGGGAGTGGCGATGGCGGCGTCGTAGCAGCCGTAGGTATTCCCCTCGACGACCCAGTCGACCGTCCCGGCGTTGGCGATGTCGGTGGTGCTCCAGGGATGCTTGCTGGAGCCGGAGCCCGAGGCGAAGGAGCAGGTGGTCGGGACCTGGAGTGCGACGTACTGGCCGGTCTGGCCCGCGTTCTGGGAGGAGACCGCCGGGACGGCCCGTTCCGACTGGCGGAACGACTCCTGCGCCTTGAAGAGGGCGTTCACGTTGGTGGGAAGCTCGCCGAACTTGGCGCGCAGCTGGTACTTGAGGAAGTTGGGGATGGCGATGGCCGCCAGGATGCCGATGATGGCGACCACGATCATCAGCTCGATCAGGGTGAAGCCCCCGTTGGTCTTCCGCATGAAACCTCCTCCAGAAGCGTTGTTCGAGGGGACAGGGTAAGGACTTCCACGCGGCAAGTCCACTATGAGTAAATCATAATCTCTGGGACATCCTCCAAAAACGAAGGGCCGATCCTGGACGGGACCAGCCCTGCGTCACGCGCAGCGAGATCGCTGGGCTGGCCCGGCCTAGAACACGTTGTCGCCGGTGGGGCGCTGGATGGAGCCCAGGGGCACGATGCCGGTGACCGCGGTGCCGTTGCGGCAGAGAGCGGTGCCGGCGGTGGCGGCATCGGTGGCCTGCGTCTTGAAGAGAACCACGCAGGCGACGACGCCGTCGGCGTCGATGTCGGAGCTGGCCGAGAGAGCCAGGTTCGAGTAGGGCGAGGCCACCGCGGCGTCGTAGCAACCGTAGGTGCTGCCCTCGACCACCCAGTCGATGGAGGCGGCGTTCGAGATGTCGGTGGTGCTCCATCCATGCTTGCTGGAGCCGGCGCCGGAGGCGAAGGAGCAGGTGGTCGGGACCTGGATGGCTGCATACTGGCCGGTCTGGCCGGCGTTTGCGGTGGAGACCGCGGGCACCGTGCGCTCCGACTGGCGCAGCGACTCCTCCGACTTGAAGAGGGCGCTCACGTTGGTGGGGAGCTCGCCGAACTTGGCGCGCAGCTGGTACTTGAGGAAGTTGGGGATGGCGATGGCCGCCAGGATGCCGATGATGGCGACGACGATCATGAGCTCGATCAGGGTGAAGCCCTTGTGGGTCTTCTTGGACATTGCGGCTCCTTACGGGTGTTGCGTGGGAGAAGAACTGTTGACGGATCGTCAAAGCATCCCCGGTGCCAACGCCCGTGCAGCCGCAAACGCCTGAATTCCCGCGGAGCGGGTTTTGTACCGCTGACACGGGACGGCAGTCGGGAGGCGACCGGGTGACGTATTTCGTCAACCTTGAGAAATTCTTCACGTTTTGACAGCGCGCTCGTTGCGAACGATCATCCGCGCCGTGGGCAAGGCGATCCTCCGCACCGAGCGGCTCTGCAAGACCTTCGAGGTGGGGGTCCGCCGCAAGCGCGTGCAGGCGGTGAAGGACCTCGACCTCCAGGTCCACGAGGGGGAGATCTTCGGTTTCGTCGGTCCCAACGGGGCCGGCAAGACCACCACCATCAAGATGCTGATGGGGCTCATCTTCCCCACCTCCGGGAAGGCCTTCATCTACGACGCCCCCATCCCCTCCGCCGAGGCGAAGCGGCGCATCGGCTTCCTGCCGGAGAACCCCTCCTATTACGAGTTCCTGTCCGGGGCGGAGGCGCTGCGCTTCTTCGGTCGCCTCTCCGGGGTGGAGCCGGCGGACCTCGCGGGCCGCATGACCGAGCTCCTCGAGCTGGTCGGCCTCGCCGGCGCGGCCGACCGGCAGATCCGCAAGTACTCGAAGGGGATGCAGCAGCGGCTCGGCATCGCCCAGGCGCTCGTCGGCGACCCGTCCTTCGTCGTGCTCGACGAGCCCATGAGCGGGCTCGACCCCATCGGGCGCAAGGAGGTCCGGGACCTCATCCTGGAGCTCAAGCGGAGGGGGAAGACGGTCCTCTTCTCCACCCACATCCTCCCGGACGTCGAGAGCCTGTGCGACCGCGTGGGCGTGATCATCGGCGGACAGCTGCGGGACGTGGGGCGGATCGGGGAGCTCTTGTCACCCAGGGTGAATAGCGTCGAGATGACCGTGGACGGGGCGGTGGGGGAGACGGCGGAGTTCTTGCCCGGCCGGGTCCTTGCGCGCGACGGGAGCCGCCTCACGCTCTCCTTCCCCGACGAGGCGTCGGCGCAGCAGGCGGCGCGCCAGTTGCTCGATGGCGGCGGCACGCTCGTCTCGCTCACGCCCCACCGGGAGACCCTGGAAGACCTCTTCGTCCGCCGCGCAGCGGGCCGGTAGCGCCGGCCGGCCCGGCAGGCGCCATCAGTCCGCCTGAGCCGCCACGGCCCGCACGCGCGCCGCCGCGGCGCGCCGGAGCTGGGGATCGCTCTTCGCCGGCGGGAGGTCCACGTACTGCTGGAAGCGGGCGGCCGCCTCCCTCCTCTGGCCGCTCCGCCAGAGCGCCTCCCCCAGGTTGAACAGGGTGGCGGGCTCGCCGGGCTGGAGCCGGAGCGCCTCCTCCAGTTCCGGAACCGCTGCCGCCGGAGCCCCGTCGAGGATGAGCAGGCCGCCCAGCTGCGTGTGGGCCTTGGCCCAGCCCGGATCGAGCCGGGTCGCCCGCCGCATCGGCTCCACGGCTTCCCGGTACCTCTCCGCCTCGGCGAGCGCCGTGCCCAGGTTGAACCAGGGGCGCGCCTTCCCGGGCGATCGGGTGACCGCATCGCTCCAGAGCGCGAGGTCGCTCCGCCAGACGCGGTTCCTCGCCAGGGTCGCGCCCGCGAGGATCAGCGAGAGGATCGTGGTGATACCCACCATCCACGCGCCGAACCGGACCGGGGCGAGCCGCTCCGCGAGCAGGCTGCCGGCCGTGGCCGCGGCGAGGAAGACGCCTACCGAGGGGAGGTAGACCCGGTGCTCGAACATGACGTCCACGATGGGGATGAGACTCGACTCGACCGCGTTCGCCAGGAAGAAGAGGAGGATGCCGATCGACACGAGGCGCCAGGCCGGGTCGGCCGGGCGCAGTGAACGGGGAGAGGAACGGCGCCAGGCCCAGACCGCGAGCGCGAGCAGGGCGAGGTGGACGAGCAGCCCCAGGAGGAATCGCGGTGCGGTGAAGGAGGGGACGATCGGAAAGTCGTGGTCGATGTTCTGTCCGGTCGGCCAGGCGAGGAGGCGCAAGTAGGCCGCGAGGACGGCCACCTGGGTTCGAAGGTATTCGAGCCGGCTCACGGTAGCCTGGACGCGGGTGGCCGCGCTGGCCTCCGCGAGCAAATGGCCGATGGGCTGGGCGACCCGGACGATCGACAGCGGGATGAGGGCGGCCGTGGCGCCGAACGGAACGAGTCCGAGCCACCTGCGCGCCGACGGGCGGCCGAAGAGCCCCCACTCGAAGAGGAGCAGCGCGAGCGGAAGCGTGAAGGCGATCTCCTTCGTCCGCATGGCGAGCACGCAGGTGGCGAGCGCGAGCCCGTACCGAGCGCCTCGCCGCCATCCGCCCGCGGTGGAGAGCCGGGCGGAGAGGTAGAGCAGGATCGTCGCCAGGTAGAAGAAGGTCGCGAGCGAGGTGATCCGCTGCACGATGTAGCTCACCGCCTGCGTTCCGAGCGGATGGGTGGCGAAGGGCGCCGCCGCCGCGAAGGCCACCACCGCGGCGCGTCCGGCGAGCGCGGAGCCGGCGAGGCGCGGAGTCCGGAAGGCCGCGAGGACGAGGGCGAAGACGAGGAGCGCGTTCGCGAGGTGGATGGCCAGGTTCGCCACGTGGAAGCCGGTCACCGAGAGCCCGCCCACGCGGTAGTTGAGCGCGAAGGTGAGGTAGGGGACGAAACGGTTCAGTGGCGCGCGGTGGCCGGGGGCGCCGACCAGGAATGCCCCCAGGTCCCGGAGGGCGGGGTTGTCCTGGACCTGCTGCACGTCGTCGAAGACGAACGCTCCCTGCAACGAGTTCGCGTAGGCGAGCGCGCCGAGCAGGAGCACGGCAGCTCCCAGGACGAGCCTCTCGCGGGTGGCGCGCTCCATGGCGGCCCGAGCTTAGTGGATGGCCCGAGCCTTGGGGAGTAGTGTGTCCTGCCATGCCGGGGCTCATCGCCGCCTACGCCTTCCTCCTCGGCACCGTCGTCGGCAGCTTCCTGAACGTCGTCATCGCCCGCGTCCCCGCGGGGGAGTCGATCGTCCACCCCCGCTCCCGCTGCCCCGGGTGCCGCTTCCCCATCGCCTGGTACGACAACGTCCCGGTCCTCTCCTGGCTCCTCTTGCGCGGGCGATGCCGCTCCTGCCGCACCCGCATCTCCTTCCGCTACCCGCTCGTCGAGCTGCTGGGCGGCGCCGCCGCGCTCGTCGCCGTGCTCCGCCACGGCCCGTCCCTCGCCGCCCTCGCCGAGTTTGCGCTGGCGGCCACGCTCCTCGCCCTCTCCTTCATCGACCTCGACACCTGGCTCCTGCCTCACGCCCTCACCATCCCGCTCCTCGCGGCGGGGCTGCTCCTCTCCTGGGCCGGGCTCACCGCGGCGCCATCGCTCATCGGCTCGGCCCTGGGCGCGGGGATCGGCTGGCTCACCTTCGCGCTCATCGCCTTCATCGGGGAGCGGGTGCTCCGGAAGGAGGCGCTCGGCTTCGGAGACGTCTGGCTCCTCTCCGCCATCGGAGCCTGGACGGGGGCGGCGGCGCTCTTGCCCGTGATCCTGCTCGCCTCGCTGCAGGGGACGGTGGTGGGGCTCGCCCTCATCCTGCTGGGGCGCGCGCAGCCCGGTCCGACGGATGCGCCGGTCGAGCCCGTCGCGCCCTCGGCGCCGCCCGCCGATCCCGACGCCGACTGGGTCCCGCCGCGCAACGCGGTCCCGTTCGGCCCGTTCCTGGCCATCGGGGCGCTGGAGTGGCTCTGGCTCCAGGGCTTCCTCGTCCACGCCGTTCCCGCGCTGTCGATCTTCCGGTGAGCCGCGGAACCCGAACCCTCCTGGTCGCCTCGGTCGCCTCGGCCGTCGCCGCCGGGGTGGCGCTCTTCGTCGCCGCGGCCATGGCGCTGCGGGCGTCCGGGAGCGCCTCGCCGCCCGCGCTCCTCGCGGTCGGGCTCGTGCTCGCAGCGTTCGTCGTCTGGGGCGCCTCCTCGATGCTCCTGCGGCGGGTGGCGCGGCCGGTCGAGCGGATCCTGGGCGCGGCGCGCGACCTGGAGCGCGGCGCCCCGGCCGACCTTCCGCTCCTCGGGGACAGCGGGATCGCGCTCGACCAGGCGGCGCTCGCCTTCGAGCGGACCGCCCGGGCGCTCTCGGAGGAGCGGCGCCGGCTCGCCGCCAAGGTGGCCGAGCTCACCCAAGCCAACGCTGCGCTGGCGGAGGCGCAAGCCTCGCTCATCCGGTCGGAGAGGCTCGCCACCGTGGGACGGCTCGCGGCCGGCGTGGCCCACGAGGTGGGCAATCCACTCGGGGCGGTGGCGGGATACGCCGAGCTGGCCCGCGCCCGTCTGCCCGCCGGCGTCGATCCCCAGCTCGCCGACGCGGTGGACCGGATCGCGGCGGCCGCCGCCCGGATCGACCGCATCGTGCGCGACCTGCTCGACTTCGCCCGCCCCTCGCCGCTCGAGCTCCGGCCGGTCGGCCTACCGGGCGTGGTGGACGCGGCGCTCCGGCTGGCCTCCATCCAGGCCCGCTTCCAGGGAGTGGAGGTGGAGCAGCGCCTCCCCGACGAGCTCCCCCCGGTGCTGGGGGACGAGCGGCAGCTCTCGCAGGTGATCCTGAACCTGCTCCTGAACGCCGGCGACGCGATGCAGGGGCAGGGGAGGGTGATCGTCTCGGGCGAGCGGCGGGGCGAGGAGGTGATCCTCACCGTCGCCGACACCGGCCCGGGGATCCCGGCCGACGACCTTCCCCGCGTCTTCGACCCGTTCTTCACCACCAAGGAGCCCGGGCAGGGCAGCGGGCTGGGGCTCGCCATCTGCCACGCCATGGTCGAGGCGATGGGCGGAACCATCGACGCGTCGAGCCCGCCGAGCGGTGGAGCCGCCTTCGTCGTCCGGCTCCGGGGCGCGTGCTAGGCTTGCCCCGTGCCCTTCCGGAACGTCCTCGTGGTGGACGACGAGGAGTCGATGCGCCACCTGCTCACCGTGATCCTCGCGGAGCGGGGGTACGAGGTGCGCGCGGTGTCGAACGGCGAGGACGCGCTGCGGGAGCTCGCGGCCCGGAGCTACGACCTCGTCCTCTCCGACGTGCGCATGCCCCGCATGGACGGCATCGCCCTGCTCCGCCGGGCGCTCGAGGCCGACCCCGACCTCACCTTCATCGTGATGAGCGCCTACGGCTCCCACGACGCCGCCATCGCGGCCATGAAGGCGGGGGCCTACGACTACGTCTCGAAGCCCTTCAAGCCCGACGAGGTGCTGCTCGTGCTCCGCAAGGCGGAGGAGCGGCTGCGCCTCTCCCGCGAGAACCGGCGGCTCCGCTCCGAGCTCTCCCGCGCCTTCCCCATCGACGACTTCGTGGGGCAGGCTCCCGCGGTGCTGGAGCTCCTCCGGCAGGTCCGGAAGGTGGCGCCCACCCGCGCCACGGTCCTCGTCACCGGCGAGTCGGGGACCGGGAAGGAGCTCGTGGCCCGCGCGCTCCACGACCTCTCGCCGCGCTCGGCCATGCCCTTCGTGGCGGTGAACTGCGGCGCCATCCCGGCCGAGCTCATCGAGTCGGAGCTCTTCGGCCACGTCCGGGGCGCCTTCACCGACGCCTCGCGGGACCGGAAGGGGCTGGCCGCCGAGGCGGACGGGGGGACGCTCTTCCTCGACGAGATCGGGGAGCTGCCGATTTCACTACAAGTGAAATTGCTCCGATTCCTGGAGGACGGGGAGGTCCGGCCGGTGGGGGCGACCCGGTCGGAGAAGGTGGACGTCCGGGTGGTGGCCGCCACCGCGCGCGACCTGACCCGGGCGTCCCGGGAGGGTCTCTTCCGGGAGGACCTCTTCTACCGGCTCAACGTGGTGCCCCTCCGCCTCCCGAACCTCCGGGAGCGCCCGGACGACATCCCGGCGCTCGTCACGCACTTCCTCGTGAAGCACCGCCCCATCCATGCCGATGCACCCATTCGGGGTGTAACCCCGGAGGCCATGGAGATCCTCCGAGCCCACCGCTGGCCGGGCAACGTCCGGCAGCTCGAGCACGTCATCGAGAGGGCGCTGGTTCTGGCAGAAGGCCCTCTGATCGGGGAGTTGGACCTGCCGGACGACGTCCGGACGACCGCGGGGTCCCGGACGCATTACCCCCGAATGGGGGGCGATCTCTCGGTGAAGCGGGCCTTCCGGGAGATGGAGGAGCAGCTCATCCGGGACGCCCTCGAGCGGACCCAGGGCAACCGGACCCGGGCCGCCGAGCTCCTCGACCTCTCCTACCGGGCCCTCCTTTACAAGATAAAGGAGTACGGAATCGACCGATAATGATGCATCAAAGATGCATCAAAGTGGCATGAGTTGAGATCTAGGATCGACAAGTACTCGTTCGCGGATTCTTGATCTGGGAGCGAGTACCGGCGTACCTTGTTCCAACGATGCCTACTCGCGGCACAGGAACGTCGTCTCGTACCCCTCCCAACAACCTCCGCCGGCTGCGGGAGGAACTGCTCCTCACCAAGGCCGAGCTCGCCCGAAAGGCTGGAGTCTCCGCGCTCACGGTGACCCGCGTGGAGCGCGGCGAGGAGTGCCGCGTCGACACGAAGCGGAAGATCATCCTCGCGCTGGGGATGCAGCCCTCCGACAAGGACAAGGTCTTCGGCGGGCCGGAGCCCGCAGAGGCCGAGGCGCCGGTGCCGGCGCTGGCTCGCCGGTCCGGGCTCTAGGGGGGGCGATGGCGAAGGGCAAGCTGGCCGTCGGCCTCGACATCGGCTCCTCGAGCGTGAAGCTCGTGCACCTGAAGGAAGGGCGGCGCGGTTACTCGCTGCTCGCCTGGGGTGAGGCGCCGCTGCCTCCCGAGGCGGTGGTGGACAACCAGCTCATGAACTCCGCGGCCATCGTGGAGGCCATCCGGGAACTCGTGGCCCAGCAGCGGGTGAAGGTCCGGGAGGTGGCGATCGGCGTCCGCGGCCACTCCGTCATCATCAAGCGCATCTCGATGCCGCTCATGTCCCAGGAGGACCTGGACGAGTCGATCCAGTGGGAGGCGGAGCAGTACATCCCCTTCGACGTGAAGGACGTGAACATCGACACGCAGATCCTCACGCCCTTGGGGGATGCGGCCGGCCAGATGGACGTCCTGCTCGTGGCCGCGAAGAAGGACCTGATCAACGACTTCACCGCGGTCTGCGCCGAGGCCGGGCTGACGGCCACGGTGGTGGACGTGGACGCCTTCGCGGTCCAGAACGCCTTCGAGGCCAGCTACCCGCAGATCCCCGGCCAGCCGGTGGTGCTCATCAACGTGGGCGCCGCCGTCACGAACATCAACATCGTGAACAACGGGCTCGCCACCTTCACGCGCGACATCACGGTGGGGGGCAACTCCTTCACCGAGGAGATCCAGAAGCAGCTCAACATCTCCGCCGAGGAGGCCGAGGCGCTCAAGGTGGGCGGCCACGGCGAGACCGATGCGGTGGTGCCGCAGGAGGTGGAGCGGGTCATCCAGGGGGTCGCCGAGCAGATGGGGGGCGAGATCCAGCGCTCGCTCGATTTCCACGCCGCCACCGCCCCGGATATCCACCCGGTGCGGGTCTTCCTGTCCGGCGGCACGGCCCGGATCCCCGCCCTCTTCCGGGTCATCGAGCAGCGGGCCGGCGTGCCGGTCGAGATCCTGAACCCCTTCAAGAACGTCGAGGTGGACAACCGCAAGTTCGACCCGGCCGTGATCATGAACGCAGCGCCCGCCGCGGCGGTGGCCGTCGGCCTCGCGCTCCGCCGCCCCGGAGACAAGTAGCCATGGTCCGCATCAACCTGCTGCCCATCCGGGTATCGAAGAAGAAGGCTGCCGGGCGGCAGCAGGTCCTCCTGCTCGCGCTGATCGTGATCCTCGCCCTCATCGCGAACTGGGTCTGGTCCTCCTCGCGCGCCAACGACCTGGCCTCGCGGGAGGCGAAGCTCCGCCGCACCCGGGACGAGATCACCCAGCTCGATCGCATCATCGGCGAGGTGAAGGACATCAAGGCGCAGCAGGCGGCCCTGCGGGAGAAGCTCGACACGCTGGAGAAGCTCAAGGCGGGTCGATCCGGGCCGGTGAAGCTGCTCGACAGGCTCGCCCAGGTCATCCCGCCGCGGCTCGAGATCCGCAAGATGGACGAGAAGGGGGGAGCCATCACCTTCGACGGCTCGGCCGCCACCATCGACGACGTCTCGGCGTTCCTGACCGCCCTCCAGCAGAGCCCCTACTTCTCCCAGGTCGAGCTGAAGAAGACCACCGCGGTGACCCGCGCCGGCCTGCGCATCGTCGACTTCAGCGTCAACGCCCAGGCGAACTACACGCCCGCGGCGCCGGCCCCCGCCGGCGGGGTGAAGAAGTGATCGCCATGGACCGGGTCCTCGACGCCATCGCCAAGGCGCCCCTGGCCGCGAAGGCGGGAGCCGTGGCCGGCATCGCCGTCCTGATCACGGCGCTCAACTACCTCGTGGTCTCCGTCCCCACCTTCGGCCCGCCCATCTCCGACGTGGAGAAGCGCATCCAGACGGCCGACCTCGAGCAGCGGCGCCTCGACAACGACCTCATCGAGAAGACCGCCATCGCCAACAACCTGAACCAGTTCCGGCGGGAGAAGGAGGTCCTCGAGCAGCGGCTGCAGGAGGCGCTCGCCGAGCTGCCGGAGGGGAAGAAGCTCGACGAGCTCCTCCAGGTCTTCCAGGAGCGGGCCCGCAAGGCCGGCCTGGAGATCGCCAGCATCGAGCCGGCGCCCGAGGTGAACGAGGGCTTCTACGCCCGCGTGCCCATCCAGATGGTGGTCACCGGGAACTTCCACGAGATCGTCACCTTCTTCGACTCGCTGGCGCACCTGCGCCGCATCGTGAACGTGAACAACATCTCGCTCGACGCCCCCAAGGAGACCGGGGGCAAGGTGGTCCTGAACGGGAAGTTCCTCGTCACCACCTTCATGTTCGTGCAGCCGAAGCCCGACGCGAAGGGGGGGGGGAAGAAGTGAACCGCCCCGTCGCGACCGCCATCGCCCTCGCGGCCCTGCTCACCGCCGCCTGCGGCGAGAGCAAGCCCACCGCGCCGCGGGCCGGCACCCCGTCCGCCGCCAAGGCCGCGGCGGCCCAGCCGGCGGCGGCCGCGCCCGCCCCCGACGCCGAGGTGTCCTACTCGTCGGTGGGCAAGCGCGATCCGTTCAAGAGCTTCCTGGGCGACCTCCGGGCCAGCACCGGCGCCGTGGTCACCCGCTGCAACACCCCGCTCGGGCGGTTCGAGCTCGACCAGCTGCGCCTCGTCGCGGTGATCACCGGGATGGCCGATCCGCTGGCGATGGTGGAAGGGCCGAACGGGGTCGGTTACACCGTGCGCAAGGGCGCCTGCATCGGCAAGAACGGCGGGGTGGTCGGGACCATCCGCACCGGCGAGATGATGGTCACGGAGTGGGCGACGCGCGCCGACGGCACGCGCGAGAAGACCGAGACCACCCTTCGCCTTCCCAGGGAACCGTCGCTGAACCTCGAGGAGTAGCGCGATGCGGAACCACAGACAGATCGTCTCCGGACTCGCCCTCGCCGGGCTGCTCGCGTGGCCCGGCCGGGGCGTCGCGGAACCCCCCGCGCCTCCCTCCGACGACAACGTCGTGGGCCGGCGCGTCGAGGAGTCGAGTCCCCGCGCCCCCGCCACCGCTGTGACCGGCGTGAAGGTCGAGGGGGATCGTGTCCTCTTGCTGACGAACGGCCCGGTCGGGACCTTCGAGGTGATCGAGCTGCGAAACCCGCCGCGCGTGGCCATCGACCTTCCCGGCGTCCGCAAGGCGCCCCGGACGGCGCTCCCCGCCGGCGCCGGATTCACCCAGGTTCGCTTCGGACAGGACGGGTCGCGGGTGCGCGTCGTGCTCGACGCCACCGGGGAGCTCGCCACGGTGCAGGTGAAGCGCACCCCGCAGGGGCTCTCGATCCGCAGCACCGGGGCGGTTGCCTTCGCGCCGACCCCGAAGGTCCTCGAGGCTCCTCCGGTGGAGCCGGAGGTCGCCGCCGCGCCTCCCGTGGCGGCTCCCCTGGCGGCCATCCGGGACCTCAAGGTGACCCAGTCGGACGGCGCCGCCCGCATCGAGATCGCGGGCCGGGTGGAGCACGCCGTCTCCCGCCCCGACCCGCGGACGCTCGTCCTCACGATCGACGGGGCCCGGCTGCCGAAGAAGTTCGAGCGCGCCATCGACACGAGCGGCGTCGCCGGCCCGGTGCTCATGGTCTCCGCCTTCAACCAGCCCTCCGGCAAGGTCCGGGTGGTGGTCACGCTCCGCGGCGAGGCCAGCGACAACCTGGTCGAGACCTCCAAGGGAATCCTCTGGACGGTGGTGTCGGGCGGCACCGAGCGGCGGACCGCCGAGGAGGCTCCGGCGGTCCCGGTCTCCGGCGCGCAGGCCTCGGGCTTCGGCGGCGCAGCACCCGACTACGCCCTGCTCGGCGCCCCGGGCCAGAAGCAGTACACCGGGCAGCGCATCACGCTCGAGTTCCACGATGCCGACGTCCGCAACGTGCTCCGGGTCATCGCCGACGTCTCCAAGAAGAACTTCGTCATCGGCGACGACGTGACCGGGAAGATCACCCTCACGCTCCGCAACATCCCGTGGGATCAGGCGCTCGACATCGTCCTGCAGTCGAAGGGACTCGGGAAGGTCGAGGTCGGCAACGTGGTCCGCGTCGCCAAGTACGAGGCCATCGCCAAGGAGGAGGCGGCCCGCCTCGAGGCGCAGAAGACCCGGCAGGTGCTCCTGCCCCTCAAGGTCCGCATCATCCCCGTGAACTTCTCCACCGCCGCCGATCTTTCACGACAGGTGAAGGACGTCCTCACCGACCGCGGCACCGTCACGGTGGACGAGCGGACCAACGTCCTCATCGTCAAGGACACGCAGGAGGCGCTGGCGCGGGCCGAGGGGCTCATCCGCAGCCTCGACACCGAGACCCCCAGCGTCCTCATCGAGAGCCGCATCGTGGAGGCCGGCACCACCTTCGCGCAGCAGATCGGCGTGCAGTGGGGCGGGAACTTCGGCTTCACGCCGGCGACCGGCAACGGCCTCCCGGTGGGGTTCCCCAACGTGATGACCGGCGGCGGCGCAGCCGGCCAGAGCCCGAACCAGGGCACCTCCAGCAATCCCAACTACGCGGTGAACCTCCCGGCCGCCGTCGGCCAGGGGCAGGGCGGCGGCATCGGGTTCGCCCTCGGCTCGGCGAACGGCGCCTTCAACCTGAATCTCCGGCTCACCGCCGCCGAGCGGAAGGGGCTCCTCAAGACCATCTCCTCGCCCAAGGTGGCCACCCTCGACAACAAGGAGGCCACCATCGCGCAGGGCCAGTCGATCCCCTACTCGCAGGTCTCCGCGTCCGGCGTGAACACCGCCTTCGTCGAGGCCCTGCTGGAGCTGAAGGTGACGCCGCACGTCACCGCCGACGGCTCGATCCTCATGAAGATCAAGGCCACCAACAACCGGCCCGACTCGAGCACCACCGGTGCAAACGGGCAGCCCTCCATCATCAAGCGGCAGGCCGAGACCACCGTGCTCGTGAAGGACGGCGACACCACGGTCATCGGCGGCATCTACACCCGCGTCACCGCCAGCCAGACCAGCTCGGTTCCCTTCCTCGGCGACATCCCCATCCTCGGCTTCTTCTTCAAGTCGAAGGCGGAGGAGGACACCCACACCGAGTTGCTCATCTTCGTCACGCCCCGCGTCCTGAACCGGCAGCCCAGCGCCGGCGCCACGCCCGTCGGGAACTAGGAGAAGGACATGCATCGCCGATCGCTCGCACCCGTCGCGCTCCTCCTGGCACTCGCCGGCTGCTCGGCCACCGAGTACAGCGCCGTCTCCCTGTACGCGATCTGCGCGCCGCCCGCTCCGGACGCGACCACGGGGGCCTGCCTCTACCCGGCGACCTGCGCCAACACCCTGGTGGGTTCGGCCCGGCTCGACGCCACGACCGCGCAGCTCGACTTCCGGCTCCCGATCCAGCTGAACAACCTGCTCGCGAACAACGCCGACACGACGACCGGGCGCATCAACACGAACGACGCCTTCGTCACCTCGCTCGAGATGACGTACAACGGCACCCCCTTCTCGTCCTGGAGCGTCGCCCAGGCCATCACGGTCCCCGCGGCGGGGAACACGGTGGGGCTCCTGCCGCTCATCCCGGTCCAGTACTTCCCGGCCATCGCCCCTCCCGGAAACTCCACGCTGAACATCCTCGTGAACGTCCGGGCACACGGCGTGCTCGCCTCCCAGACCCCCTTCACCACCGCCTGGTACCAGGTACCCGTCCAGGTATGCTCGGGCTGCCTCGCCGGGTCCTTCTGCGCCACCGGCGCCATCATGGTGAGCTGCCCCTCGGCGCTTCCCGGGCAGACATCCCCCGGACAGACGGCCTCCATCGCCTGCATCGCCCTGACCCCGTGACCTGCCGCGCCCCGCCTTGACGGCGGCGCGGGGGGGGGCTACAAGGGCCGCGGCTCGACGAGCCACCGCCCGGAAACACGGGCGTTTTTCGCGAAGGGCGAGACGGCAATGGGCTTCCGGGAGCACTTGCAGGAGGTCTGCAGGGGCGTCGACGGCGCCTTCGCCTGTTCGCTCATGGGAATGGACGGGATCGAGGTCGATGGCCACGTCGAGTCGGACGGTGGTGTCGACGTTCAGTCGATGATGGTCGAGATGACCGGCATCCTCCGCACGGCCCGCGAGGCGGCCCTGGCCCACAGGGCCGGGGGGCTCGAGGAGTTCAGCGTGGGGACCGAGCGGCTTCTCACCATCGGCCGGCTCGTCTCGCCCGACTACTTCATGGTGGTGGCGCTCCGACCGGAGGGAAACCAGGGCAAGGCCCGGTATCTCCTCCGGATCGCGGCGCCCCGGGTGGCCGCCGAACTGTAGGGCGGTCGAAAGGGAGCGAGAGGACTATGGGAGACACACTCGACACCAGCGCCTTCCGGCGAAGCTTGAAGATCGAGATCGACAAGGAGCCCTGGGAGATCGTGGAGTTCCAGCACGTGAAGCCCGGCAAGGGCAGCGCATTCGTGCGGACCCGCATCAAGAACCTGCTCACGGGGCGGACGATCGACAGGACGTTCAAGTCCGGAGACGTGGTGGGCAAGCCCGACCTGGAGGAGAAGGAGATGCAGTACCTCTACAAGGAGGGCGAGCACTACAACTTCATGGACAACAAGAACTTCGAGCAGACCTTCCTCACCGAGGAGCAGATGGGGGACGCGAAGAACTTCATCAAGGACAACACCACCACCCAGGTGCTCTTCTACAACGGCAAGGCGATCGGCATCGAGATCCCGAATGCCATGGACCTCCGTGTCGCGAAGTGCGATCCGGGCGTGCGCGGCGACACCGTGTCGGGCGCCACCAAGCCGGCCGTGCTCGAGACGGGCTACATGGTGAAGGTCCCCCTCTTCATCAACGAGGGCGAGCTGCTTCGCATCGACACCCGGACCGGAGAGTATCTCACCCGCGTGGCCGGCTAGGCCGCCCCGCGCACCCCAGGAGGCACCATGGCGAGCAAGAAGACGGAAGGCGGCAAGGAGCAGGCCAGCGGTGGGTTCACCCTGGCGGACGTGACCAAGCTCGTCGACTCGCTCGAGGGCACCGAGGTCCGGTCCATCGTCTGGACCCGTGCGGGGGAGAAGGTCGTCATCCGCCGCGGCCCCGCGCCTGTGAACATGCTGGCTCCGGTGGCCGCCCCGGCTCCGGTGGCTGCCCCGGTCGCGGCTCCGGTGTCACCTCCGGCCGCCGCTCCGGGCGCGGCCAAGGCTGCCGAGAAGCCCGCCGAGAAGCCCGGGCACGTGGTGACCTCGCCGTTCGTGGGCACCTTCTATCGCGCGCCGTCGCCCGACTCGCTCCCCTTCGTGGACGTGGGCTCCATCGTGAAGAAGGGGCAGGTCCTCTGCATCGTCGAGGCGATGAAGCTCATGAACGAGATCGAGGCGGAGGCGGAGGGCAAGATCGCCGAGATCCACGTCCTCAACGCAACCCCGGTGGAGTTCGGCGAGAAGCTGTTCCGCATCGAGCCGGCCTAGGTCCGGGGAGGCGACATGTTCAAGAAGGTGCTCATCGCCAACCGCGGCGAGATCGCGCTGCGTGTGATCCGGGCATGCCGGGAGCTGGGCATCGGCACGGTCGCGGTCCACTCCACCGTCGACGCCGACTCGCTCCACGTCCGGTTCGCCGACGAGGCGGTGTGCATCGGGCCGCCCCAGTCGAAGCTCAGCTACCTGGACACCCGCGCCCTGCTCTCGGCGGCCGAGGTCACGGGCGCCGACGCCATCCACCCCGGCTACGGTTTCCTCTCCGAGAACCCGGCCTTCGCCGAGCTCTGCGAGAAGCTGGGGCTCAAGTTCATCGGGCCCCGCTCCGAGATGCTGCGGCTCATGGGCAACAAGGTGGCGGCGCGGGAGGCGATGGAGAAGGCGGGGCTGCCGCTGCTCCCCGGCGCGCGCGGCGTGCTGTCCGACGCGGTGGAGGCCGAGAAGATCGCCCGCCAGATCGGGTTCCCGGTGATCCTGAAGGCGGCCGCCGGCGGCGGCGGGCGCGGGATGAAGATCGTCCGGGAAGCCTCCGCGGTGGCGAAGGCCTTCGAGGCGGCCAGCGCCGAGGCCCTCGCCTCCTTCGGCGACGGCTCGATGTACCTGGAGCGATACATCGAGGAGCCCCGCCACATCGAGCTGCAGATGGTGGCCGACGAGCACGGCAACATCATCCACCTGGGCGAGCGCGAGTGCTCCGTGCAGCGGCGCCACCAGAAGATGATCGAGGAGGCGCCCAGTCCGGCCGTCTCCCCCGAGCTGCGGCGCGAGATGGGCGAGGTCGCGCTGAAGGCCATGCGCGACATCGGCTACAACAACGTCGGCACCATCGAGTTCCTTCTCGACGAGAAGGGGCGCTACTACTTCATGGAGATGAACACCCGCATCCAGGTGGAGCACCCGGTGACCGAGCAGGTCTACGGCCTCGACCTCGTGCGGCTCCAGATCAAGCTGGCCAACGGCGATCCCCTCGAGCGCACGCAGGAGTCGGTGGTGCCCCGGTTCCACGCCATCGAGTGCCGGGTCAACGCCGAGGACGCCCGCACCTTCGCCCCTTCCCCGGGCACCATCACCGGCTACCACCAGCCCGGCGGCTACGGCGTCCGCGTGGACACCATGGCCTACGAGGACTACCGGGTGCAGCCGTATTACGACTCGCTCGTGGCCAAGCTCATCTGCTGGGGCGACAAGCGGGAGGTGGCCATCAGCCGCATGCGGCGCGCCCTCGAGGAGTACGTGATCGAGGGGATCAAGACGAACATCCCCTTCCACAAGCGGGTGCTCGACCACCAGGGCTTCCTGACCGGCAGGTACGACACCCGGATCGTAGACCAGATCCTCTCGGCCGGGGCTGACGCCATCCCCCGCCCCCAGGGGAAGTCGTAGGAAAAATCGACCGGGATTTCCATGATATAAGGGGTGGTCTCCTCGATGGCGGTCGACAAGAACAAGATCGTCGCCGAGGCGACACGCTTCGTACAGAAGGGCCAGTACGACAAGGCCCTCAAGGCCTACGACAAGATCCTTGCCGAGGACCGCAAGGAGGTCCGCACCCTCCTCAAGGTCGGGGAGATCCAGCAGAAGAAGGGGGATCAGGCCGCCGCGGCCGCCACCTTCAACCAGGTCGCCGAGATCTACGGCGAGCAGGGCTTCTTCCTCAAGGCGGTGGCGGTCTACAAGCAGATCGCCAAGCTCACCCCGGACGACGTCCGGGTGAACGAGAAGCTGGCCGGCCTCTACCAGCAACTCGGCCTCGTCAACGACTCCACGAGCCAGCTGCAGGCGGTGGCCGCCGCCTACGAGAAGGCCGGAGACCAGGGGCGCCACCTGGACGTGCTCCGGCGGCTCCTCGACCTCGACCCGGAGAACGTCGTCACCTGCCAGCGCCTGGGCGACCTCTACGCCAAGGCGAACCGGAGCGATGAGGCCCTCGAGCTCTACCGGCGCGCCGCAGCACACCTGCGGGAGAACCGGCGCGGTGACGAGTACGTGAAGCTCGCCGAGCGGATCCTCTCGATCACCCCCGGTGACACCGCGCTCGCCCGGGAGCTGGCGCGGGAGTACCTGGCGCGCGGGGACACGAAGAAGGCGCTCGGGAAGCTCCAGCTCTGCCACGGGGCCGACAAGCAGGATGCCGAGACGCTGCGCCTCATGGCGCAGGCCTTCCGCGATCTGGGACAGACCTCGAAGACCGTCGCCGTCTATCGCGCCCTGGCCCACGTCTACGCCGAGCGTGGCCGGAGGGAGGATGCGGCCGCCACCTGGCGCCTGGTGCAGGAGATCCTGCCGGACGACCCGGAGGCAGCCGAGGAGCTCGCAGCGAGCAGTCCTCCCGTCCCTCGCCCCCCCACCCCGCCACCGACCGTTCCCGTCGTCGCCCGTCCCCCTCCGGCGCCGGCGCCGGCCGCCTCCGCGGGCTCCGGGTCGCGGGTCCTCACCGAGGCCGACGTCTACCTGAAGTACGGACTGCAGAGGAAGGCGCTCGAGCACATCCAGAAGTTCCTGGAGACCGAACCCCAGAACCCGGATGCCCTGGAGCGGGTCCGCGACATCTCCGAAGCGCTCGGAGAACGGCGGGCCGCCACCGAGGCGGCGGAGCGGGTCGTGAATGCGCTCCGGGGGCGCGGCGACGTGGACAGGCTCTCCGGGGCCGTCGAGCGGCTGAGGCAGCTCGACCCCGATCGGGCGAAGGCCCTGACCGATTCGTTCGCGACCCCGCTCCACGACCTCGCGGCGCCCGATCCCGGGTCTCCGTTCATCCTGCCTCCCGACGATGACGGGCCGCGCTCCATGTCCGGGCCCGAGGGGCCGACGCCGGTCCTGGACGACGAGTCCCCGAGCGCCATCGCCGCCTACGAAGGAATTCCGGTCGACCTCGCGCCGCCGCCCGCCGCCCGGAGCGAGGAGGCCGACGACGGCGAGCCGCCCATCGACGTGGACGTCGACGTGCTGGATGTCGAGGTGCTGGATGTCGAGGTGGTGGAGCCGGTCGATGCAGAGCTCGAGGAGGTGGAGTTCTACGAGCGACAGGGTCTGATGGAGGAGGCGCTCCTCGCCGTGCAGGAGCTCGCGAGCGCCCATCCGGACCACCCCGCCGTGGCCCCGGTGCTCGCCCGGATCGAGAAGGCGGCCGCCGCCCAGGCAGCCGAGCCGGAGGTTCCTTCCCCCGGGGGGGGCGCAGGGGTCAACCATCGCGGAATCGACGAAATCGGCTCCACCGTGACCACCGGCATCTTCGACCTCGGCGCGGAGCTCGCGGCCGAGCTGGGGCCCGAGCCGACGCCGACGCCCGGCGGCGACGCCGGGTACTCCGTGGCCGAGGTATTCGACCAGTTCAAGCGGGGGCTCGCGCGGACGGTCCGGCCGGACGACGCCGCCACGAAGTACGACCTCGGCATCGCCTTCCAGGAGATGGGCATGCTCGACGAGGCGCTCGAGCAGTTCCGGTCGGCGCTCGCGGGAGGAGACCGGACGCGGGAGGTGGACATCCTCACCATGCTCGGCAGCTGCCTGGGGCTGAAGGGGAGCCACGCGGAGGCCATCGAGGCCTACCGGCAGGCGCTCGGCTCCGAGTTCCTCACCGGAGAGGCCGCAAAGGCCACCCATTTCGAGCTGGGAGCCGCCCACGAGGCGCTCGGCGAACCCGCGCAGGCCCTCTGGTACTTCCAGTGGGTTGCCCTGAACGACCCCGGGTACCGGGGTGTCGCCGAACGGGTCGCCCGGCTCGGGGGCGGTCCGGGGGAGCCCCCCACGGCCGGGGTCGCCGCGAACGTGCGAAAACGCTGATTGTGAAGTTGGCGCACCGCCCCCGGGAGGCGACAATGCGCCCGTGAAGCGGCGCATCGCGCTCGGGTTCCTGGCCTTCCTCGGCCTGGTGGTTGGCGGAGCTCTGTGGCTCTCCTCCACGCCGTGGGCGGGGCGCCAGCTCTGCGACCTCGCGTCCCGGAAGGTCCGGGAGGCGGCGGGCGTGGAGGTCTCCGTGGGGGCCTGTCGGGTCCAGCCGCTCCGGCTCGCCGTCGTCCTCGACGAGGTACGGATCGGGCCCCCGGAACGGCCCATCTTCGCCGCCGATTCGGTGTCGGCCCAGGTGGCCCCGCTCCAGGCCCTCTCCCGGACCCTGTCCCTCGACGAGGTCTCCATCGTTCGACCCCGGGTGAACCTGGTCCTGCCGCCGTCCCGTCCGGATGCGAAGCCCGGCCCCTGTCCTCCCCCGTTCCTCCGCCAGTTCCACCTCCGCCGGCTCCAGGTGGAGGACGGGAGCGCGACCATCGTCCTCCCCGGCGGCGAGGAGATCGTCGCCGCTCGCGTGGACGTGCGCACCCGCTCCGACTGGATCCCCACCGACCTCGAATCGCTCCTCACCGGGGCGCGCCGCAGCCGCGTGTCGGTCCGGCTCGGGCCGACCCTCATCGAGGCGGGTGGCCGTCAGACCCTCCTCGACCAGGGCTCCCTCGATGCCGACGTGGCCTTCGATCTCTCCCGTCTCGCCATCCGCGACTTCCGGGTGGAGGGGGAGGGCGTCACCGTCGTCGCGCACGGAACCGTCACCGATCTCTGCAAGCCCAGGCTGGGGCTGGAGATCGCGGCCCAGGCTCCGCTCCCGGCCATCTTCTCCATCGCCGGGATCCGGAAGTCCTCCTCCGGGAGCGCGGGGATCAAGGTGCAGCTGTCCGGTCCGGCCGCCTCGCCGGACGCCACCGGACAGGTGCAGTTCGCCGGTGCGCAGATCGGGCCGTACACCCCCGGGGACGCGCGCCTCTCCTTCCGGCTTCGCGGCGATGCCCTCGACCTCACCTCGGTGGAGATCCCCCTGTCCGGCGGCTCCAGCATCACCGCCAAGGCCACCATCCGCCTCTCCGGCACTCCGTCGGTGGTCGCCGAGGCGGAGACGAGCCGCGTGGAGTTCGCCGAGCTTCTCCACCGGCTCGGCCTCACCGACGCCCGGGTCATGATGAAGCTGGACGCCCGGGTGAAGATCGAGGGCCCCCTCTCGCCGCTCCGGCTCACCGGGCAGGCGACGATCGACGCGCAGGACTTCCGGGTCCTCGACCGCAGCTGGGAGCGCTGGAAGCCCGGGCTCGAGACGGTGCTGGACCTGCCCCGGGGAAGGGTGGAGGCACCGGTCGTCATCACCGAGACCGGCGTGGAGGTCCGGGAGGGCGGGAAGGCCATCGCCGGCGACTCGACCCTGGGTGTCCAGGGCCGGCTCTCCTTCGACGACGCGGGCGGCTTCGACCTGGCGCTCGACGGGGGCGTGGACCTCTCCGCGCTCCGGCACATCGCCAGCGTGCCCATGGCCGGGAAGGGGACGTTCCGGGGGCGGGCCGTGGCGGTCCCCTACGGACCCCCGCGCATCGAGGGGGCGCTCTCCGTCCACGGGTTCCACTTCCTGCAGCTCGCCCTCGGAGACGTGACCGCCACCGCGCTCGCCACTCCCGACCTCGTGCTCCGCATCCGCGACGGCGTGGGGAAGACCGCCGAGAGCAGTTACACCGTGGAGACCACCGTCGACCTCGACGCCACGCCCATCCGCATCCTCCCCTCGCGCGCCACCGCGAAGGGGCGCATGCACGACCTCTTCGACGTCGTCATGCCCTGGCTGCCCGCGGCGAAGCTCTTCCAGGACGCCCTCGACGGCCGCGTCCAGCTCGACATGCCCTTCGAGGGACCCGTACCCAAGGTGAACATGGCCTTCCAGGGCATCCTGGGGAAGGGCACGCTCTGGGGGCGGGAGTTCGAGTCGGGGCGGATCGTCGCCCACGTCGTGGACGGGGAGCGGGCGGTCATCGACGAGGCGGAGCTCCACCGCGGCCAGGCGGTCGCGAAGGGCCGGGGGACGGTGAGCTTCGAGGCCCCCTCGCCGTGGAACCTCACGGCCGAGTTCAAGGGGCTCGGCCTGGACGGGCTCGACCTCCCGGGCGACGGATGGGGCGGGAAGGTGGACGGGAAGGCCGAGTTCGGCGGGACCGTCGAGGACCCGGTGATCCGGTTCTCGGCCTCCGGCGAGGAGGTGAGGGCCATCGGTGTGCCCATCGGCCTGGTCGACGTGGACGGGGTGCTCCGAGGCCGGAAGCTGGAGCTCCGTGCCGGCACGGCGGGGGTGGTGCTGCGGGCCGGGGCCCAGCTATCCGGAGAGATGCCCTACGAGGCCGCCGCCGAGATCGACGTCGAGGACCTCACCCGCTTCCTGCCCGGGGGGCCTCCGGCGGGTCTGCGCGCCCAGGCCCACGGCCGTGCCACGGCGCGCGGGACGCTCGAGGAGATCTTCGAGTCGGTGGCGCGGATCGAGCTCGACCGGATCCGGGTCGGATACGCCGACTTCCGGGTGAGCAACAAGGCCCCCATCGTCGTCGCGGTGGCGCAGCGGCGCATGGCGGTGGAGTCGTTCACCCTCCAGGGAACCAACACCGAGTTCTCGGTCACCGGCCGGCGGGAGCCCTCGGGGAACCTCGACTTCCGGGCGGCCGGGACGCTCGACCTCCGCCTCCTCGGCGGCCTCATCCCGGGCATCGTGAAGACCCACGGGCGGCTCACCCTCGACGCCACCGTGGCCGGGACGCTCGACCGCCCCCACATCGTCGGCGGCGGGAAGATCGCCGAGGGAGGATTCCGCTTCCGCGAGCTCCCGGTCGAGTTCGCCGGGATCGGGGGCGATCTCACCTTCTCGCAGAACCTGGTCCTCTTCGAGCGGCTGACCTCCACCGTGAACGGCGCCCCCACCGCCCTGCGCGGGGAGATGGCGCTCCAGCGCTTCGCGCCCAGCCAGGTCCGGGTGGAGGCCGATCTCGACCGGGTGCCGGTGGCCATCCCGTCGTGGCTCCCCACGGTCCTCTCCGGGAAGCTGGAGGCCTTCGGCACCTTCGATGCGATGACGCTCGCGGGCAACCTGCGCGTGGTCTCCGCGCGGTACACCGAGGTCTTCGACCTGGACAAGCGGATGCTGCAGGTGGGGCCCGGAAACGCGCCCCCCCCGCGGGCGTACGACCCGTCCGGCGAGTGGCTCCGGTTCGACATGCGCTTCCTGGTGGACGGCGATGCCCGCGTGGACAACGACCTGGTCCGCGGGCAGGCCCGCGGCGAGTTCCAGCTCACCGGAACGCTCGCCGCGATGGGGATGACCGGGAACCTGGCCTTCCTGCCTGGCGCCCGCGGATTCTACCGCGGGAACGAGTTCGTCCTCTCCCGGGCGGTGGTCGACTTCACCGACCGCAACCGGCTCCGGATGGTCCTCGACGTGACCGGCGAGGCGGCGCTCAAGGACTACCGGGTGTTCCTGCACCTGTACGGGGACTTCGACGACCTGAAGCTCCAGCTCACCAGCGCGCCGTCGCTCTCCCAGCAGGACATCATCACCCTCCTGTCGCTCGGCTACACGAGCCGCGACGCCAGCCTCGGCAGCAACCTGGGCGTGGCGGCCGGGACCGTGGCGGCGCAGGCGCTCTTCGCGGCCTCCGGCCTGGACCAGCAGCTGCGCCGCTTCCTCCCGCAGGGGGGCTTCTTCGAGGACGTCAACGTCCGGCTGACGAGCGCCTACTCCAAGACCAGCATGACCGTCGAGCCCCGCTGGGAGTTCGAGACCAAGGCCATGCAGGGCAAGCTGCGGGTGCGCTACCAGGCGCCCCTCTCCAACCAGACCCGCGGTCAGAAGGCCCAGGTGGAGTATCGTCTCGGCGACCGGGCCGGCGTGCAGTTGCAGTGGGACAACGACAACACGGACGTCTCCGGAGGAGACCTGGGCGCCGACTTCAAGCTTCGCTGGGAGTGGAGCGATTGAGCCCGCTCGCGCTCCTCGCGACGCTCCTGCTCGGCGCGGCGCCGGTTCCCCCGGCCGGCTCTCCCGCCACGCCCCGACCGGTGGTCACCGCCATCGAGCTCCGGCTTCCACCCGGCGAGGACGCGCAGGCGCTCCGCGCGAGGGTGGCGGTGAAGGTGGGCGAGCCCCTCTCCTCGGACCTCACCGAGCGGACCGTGCGCTCGCTCTACCAGACCGGGCGCTTCGCCAACGTCGAGGTGGTCACCTTCCCCGACGGGGGGACCGCCACGGCGCCGCGGGTGCGCGTGGAGGTGCGCTGCGATCCCCGGAGGGTCGCGGTCTCGGTGACCCTGGACACCGGCGGCGCCTCGATTCCCATGGACCCCGATGCACTCCTCCGCTCCGCGTCCTTCACGAAGGGGGACGAGGTCTATCCGGGCCGTCTCCTCGCCGCCGCCGGCGCGATGCAGGCGATGCTCGCCGGTCACGGATACCGCCAGGCTCGCGTCACCCCGGTGGAGACCGGCGCGACCCAGGTCGCGGTCACCTTCCGGGTGGACCCGGGCGAGCCCACCCGGGTGACCACGGTGGACCTGGGCCCGGATCCCGGGCTGGCCGTCGAGCGGATGCGCCCCACCGTCCGGACCGCGCCCGGCGACGTCCTCGACGAGGGGCAGCTCGATGCCGATCAGCGCGCGCTGCGGGCTGCGCTCCGGAAGGGGGGCTACTACCGCGCACGCGTCGGTGCGCCGGAGGTCTCCATCGACGGGCGGGAGGCGAGGGTGCGCTTCCCGGTCGAGGCGGGCCCCCACGTCACCTTCCGCTTCTCGGGCGACCTGCCCTTCAGCATCCGCGAGATGCGGGCGCGCCTCGGATACGAGGGGGACGTGCCGCTCGACGCCACCACCGTGGAGGCGTCGGCGGAGAGGCTGCAGGCCTTCCTGGCGGCCTTCGGGTTCACCCAGGCGCGCGTCTGGACCGAGGAGGCGGGCGGCCAGGGGGAGGTGGTGGTCTGGTTCCACGTCGATACGGGTCGGGTCTTCTGGATGCGCGAGCTGCGCTTCTCCGGCGCGCGGGATCACGACGAGGCCTGGCTTCGCAAGCGGCTGGAGGAGGGCTTCGCGCAGGTGCCCCTGCTCGATGCCGAGCAGTGGCGCGCCGACCTCGACTCGCTCGCCTTCCGTGCAGGGCTCTCCCCGCGCGATCCCATCCCGTACCTGAGCTCCGATCCGCAGCTCGTCTACAACGCCGAGGCCTGGCGATCCGGGACCCAGTACGTGGCCGACCAGTACCGGCAGGACGGCTTCCTCGACGTCGCGGTCGACGTCCGCAAGGTGGCGCTCGACGCCGACACCGGGCAGGTGGACGTGGAGGTCGCGGTCCGGGAGGGGCCGAGGACGCTCGTCTCCGGCGTGGAGATCGAGGGGACCGGACTCGCCAGGGAGGACCTGCTGCGCCTGACCCGGCTCGAGCCCGGGTCGCCGCTCTCCCTTCCTCGCGTGTCGGTCGCCCGGCAGGCCCTCCAGGACGCCTTCTTCCGGACCGGCCACGTCTACGCACGCGTCGAGGCCACCCCGGAGTTCAACGCCGGTCGGACCGGGGCCCTCGTCCGCTTCCGCATCGACGAGGGGCCGCAGGTGCGGGTGGCCGCGGTGGTCGTCGAGGGGAACAAGCGCACCCGGACCGCGCTCATCGAGAGGGTGGTGGGGATCAAGCCGGGCCAGGTCTTCGATCCCGGGGCCGCCGCCGCCGCACAGACCGACCTGCTCCGCCTGGGCGTCTTCCGGGCCGCCAACGTGCACCTGGCCGACGCAGACGTTCCGCAGGACACCAAGACCGTGGTGGTCCAGGTGGAGGAGCGCCCCTGGCAGTCCATCGTGGGGAGCGCAGGCATCTCGCTCGCCGAGGGTCCGCGCGCGGGCGTGGAGTACAGCCTTCCGAACCTGTTCGGGGACGCCATCGAGTTCAGCACGCGGGTCAAGGCCAACTACCCGCTCGCCATCTTCCGTCCCGACCTGATCGTCATCCTCGCCAGCGAGCGGCTGGAGTGGCTGGCCGAGCTCGGCCTCCGGCAGCCGCGCGCGTTCGACATGCGGGAGGTGTCGCTGCGCGCGGACCTGGTGGGGCAGCACAAGATCCAGGCCGCCTACCAGCTCCTGCGGGGCGCCCTCATCGGTGGCGTGGACCTGATCCGGCTCGGCCGGTTCTCGGCCTCGCTCACCGGGCAGTTCGAGGTGGATGACGTCTCCTCCCGCACCACCTACCCGATCATCTACGCCACGAACCCCCAGGAGGCGCGCCAGGTCTTCCCCGTGGGTCTCACCTGGCTCTACTCGATCCAGCCGCGCGTCTCCCTGGACCTACGGGACAACACGGCGCGCCCGACCCAGGGGATCTACGCGGAGGTCCTGGCCGACTTCTCCCACTCGGTCGGGGACGCCACGACCGTCTTCCGCAGCGACACCCACGTCAACCTGATCAAGCTGCAGGGCACGCTCTCCGGGTACATCCCGCTGTGGGACCTGGTGCTCGCGCTCTCCGCGCAGGCCGGGCAGATCTTCCCGCTCGACAACAAGTCGGTCACCATCGCCCCCAAGCGGTTCTACCTGGGCGGCGGCACCTCGATGCGCGGCTACGGCGAGAACGAGATGATCCCCCAGGATCAGCGGGACATCGTGGCCCTGCAGACGGAGAGCTGCGCCAGCGTGCTCTCGGGGCTGGGCTGCTCGCCGCAACTCCAGAAGCTCGTCTCCCAGGGGATCATGCTCCCCAGCCAGGGCGCACAGGTCTCCATCCTCTTCCGCGCGGAGCTGCGGGTGCCGATCTCCCGGGCCATGGAGGTGGGTCTCTTCGCCGACGTGGGAAACCTCTGGTACGACCCCACGCTCGTGAACCTGGGGCTGCTCCGGACCAACCTGGGGTTCGGGCTCCGCATCATCACGCCGGTGGGGCCGGCCGCCTTCGACGTCGGGTTCAACCTGAACCCCGACTACCGCATCAACGAGCCGATCTTCGCGCCCCACTTCTCGGTGGGTTTCTTCTAGCTCACCGCGGGAACGCGGCCATCACCTCGTGGAAGTCCCGGAAGGTGCGGTGCGGGAGCCCGCGCGCGACGCAGTGCCCGGCGAAGTGCTGCGAGACCGCGTCCCCCAGGTCCTCGGTCAGCGCGGTTCCGTCGAAGTCGCAGACCACCGCCCAGCCGTCACGCACCCGCGCCTCCTGCGCCGAAGCGGTCGTGCAGGAGCCCCCAGCGAACGCCGCGGTCGGAGACGGTGAGCTCGTCGAAGCCGCCCAGATCCATGGCCGCCAGGACCACGAGGGCGCCGGCCACGATCACGTCGGCCCGCTTCGGCTCCATGCCGGGCAGCCGGGCCCGGGCGGCCGCGGGCATCGAGGCCAGCCGGGCGGAGAGCTCGCCCAGCTCCCGGCGGTGGAGGGCGGACCCGTGCACCCGGAGCGCATCGTAGGACGGGAGGGCCTGCGCCACCGCAGCGAGGGTCGTGACCGTGCCCGCCACCGCCACGAGCCGGGCACCGGCGAGCGCGCCGGAGCCCCGGATCGACACGAGCTCGGCGAGCGCGCTGCGGGCCGCCTCCTCCATGCGCTGCAGCTCGGTCGGGGAGGGTGGGTCGGCCGGGGAGATGCGCTCCGTGAGCCGGACCGCGCCCATCTGGAAGCTGCGGCGCCCCTCCGGGACCGGCCCGGAGCCCCAGGTCACCTCGGACGAGCCGCCCCCCACGTCGAGGACGGCGAGCCTCCGACCCGCGCCGCCGAAGTCTCCCCAGGCGGAGAGGTGGACGAGCCGCGCCTCCTCACCGCCGGCGATGATCTCCGGCGCCACGCCGGCCGCCGCCCGGCAGGCCTCGAAGAAGGCCGCCCCGTTGCTCGCGTCGCGCGCCGCGCTCGTGGCCACGGCGGCGATCCGTTCCGCCCCGAGCGCACGGGCCTCGGAGGCGTATCGCGCGATGGCGGCGACGGTCTCCTCGATGGCCTCCGGGGCGAGCCGGCCGGTCCGATCGACGCCGCGGCCGAGCCTCGTGATCTCCGCCCGCTCCACCACCGGCGCGAAGGTCGCGCCGCGCCGCTCCGCCACGGTGAGGAGCACCGTGTTCGATCCCACGTCGATGACCGCCACGCGGGGCGCGCCGGGGGAGGTCACGGTCGGTAGGGCCCCCAGGCCGCCGCCGCCGGGCTCGCCCCGTCCGAGGGGAGCGCGCGCTGCCGGTCGCCCGCCGGGTTCGCCACCACGAGCTGCCGCTTCCCGCCCCGGTCGGAGGAGAGGACGAGGAGCCGGCCGTTGGGCGCCCAGGACGGTTCCTCGTTGGTCCGCCCCTGGTCCTGCGTGACCCGGGTGACCCGGCCGCCGTCGGGGGAGACCAGGAACACGTCGAAGGCCTTGCGCTCGTCACGCGCAGTGAATGCGATCTGGTCGCCGCGCGGGCTCCAGCGCGGGGTCTGGTTGTAGCTCCCCTTGAAGGTGAGCCGCTTCTGGTTCGAGCCGTCCGCGTCCATCACGTAGATGTTCGGGTTGCCCGACCGGTTGGAGACGAAGGCGATGCGCTTGCCGTCGGGCGACCAGGTGGGGGAGGTGTCGACGCCCGGATCGGAGGTGAGCCGCCGGATGCCGGACCCGTCGGCGCTGGCCACGTAGACGTCGGAGTTGCCGTCCACCGAGGCGGTGAAGGCGATGCGCTTGCCGTCGGGCGAGTAGACCGCGCCGCTCGCGAGGTCCCCGAGGGAGATGACGAGCCGGGGCGTGCCATCCGGGACCCGGATCCCCCAGATCTCCGGCCTCCCGGAGCGGTAGCTCGTGATCAGGATCTCGCCGCCGTCCGGTCGCCAGGAGGGCAGCATGGCGATGCTGTTCTCCCGGCGGAGCACCTCCGCGCTGCGGCCGTCCGCGTCGCTGAGGACGATCTCCCAGCCCCCCTTCCCCTTGCGGATGGAGGCGATGCGGGTGCGGAAGATGCCCGGCTCCCGCGTGTAGTACTTCACGATCTCGTCGGCCATCCGGTGGGCGAGGCCACGCGCCGTGGTGTCCCGGAGGACCTGGTTCAGGACCTCTCGCCCGCCGCGGACGTCGTAGACGTGGAGCTCGCCGGCCACGGCCGTCCCCTCCCGCTTCACCACCGCCTTCACGAGCCCCTCGGCGCCCACGTCGGCCCACCGCGGGAAGCGGATGGCGGTGGCGGCCAGCCCCTCCGAGGCATCGGCCAGGAAGGAGCGCGGGTCGAGCAGGTCGAAGGTCCCGGTGAGGGAGAGGTCGTCCCGCAGCGTCTGCAGCGTCTCGCCGGCGTCCCCCTGCGCGGCGGGTCCGGCCGAGAAGGGCGTCACCGCGATCGCCAGGGGTCGGAAGTCCGGGGAGCCCACGTCGATGTACTGGCGCTGGGCCAGCGCGAGGCTCGGGACGAGGAGGGCGAGTGCGACGAGGGTCTTCTTCATGGATGGACGGCCTTCCTAGACCTTGAAGTTCACGCCGAGTCCGACCGTGCGGTACCGCTGCCGGAGCTCGGGTGGAGGTGGGGGGAGGCGGGCGTCCCGCACGGCCCGCTCCAGCGCCTGGTCGAAGGCGGCGTTCCCGCTGCGCCGCTCGAAACGGAACGTGGCCACCCGGCCGTCGGGCTCGATGGTGAGCACGACCGTGGCGGCGAGGGCGCGCCGCTCCTGCTCCGAGAGTGTGACCGGGAGCCGGTAGGACGACTGGAGGACCTGGGTGACGAGCCCCAGGTAGCGGTCCCCCTCCGAGCCATCCATGGCGCCGGCGCCGGGCACGCCGGCCGGGTCGCCCCAGCGCTCCCGCGAGGCGAGCTTGTCGTCCTTCCGCACCTTGTCGAGCGCGCGGGAGAGGGCGTCGGTGCCCTTCCCCCCGGTGGTCGAGGCGGGGCGGGGCGTCGCCGGCCTGGGAGGGGCCTTCGGCGACGGAACGGCCACGGTCTTCTGCGCGGGGGCCGGCGGGCCGGGGATGGGGATGGCCTGAGGCGCCTTGGGCGCGGCCTCCGGTGGGGGGGTCTCCTGCCGGGGGAGCCACTGCTCGGGCCGCTTCTCGCCGAGCCGGACGAGACGGGCCACGATGGGCTTCTGGTCCAGGTTGACGATGGCCGGCGGGCGCACGAGGAAGGCCGTGCCGATGAAGAGTGCGTGAAGTACGACCGAGGCGAGGAGCAGCGGCCAGAGCCGGTCGGGGCTGCGCAGGAGCGCGCTCTCTCCCGTCACTGCCCGCGCCCCTCCGGACGATCCGAGATCGGGTCGGTGATCATGCCCATGTTCGTGACCCCGGCCCGCTGCACGGCCGCCATCACCTCGACCACGTAGCCGTAGGGCAGCGACCGGTCGGCCATGAGGAAGAGCTCGCGGTCCTTCGCCACCCGGGCGCTCGTCTTCAGCTTCTCCTCCAGCTCGGCGAGGGTGAGGCGCGCCGGCTTCTCGCCGGAGCCGAGCCACAGGGACCGGTCCGACTTGATGGAGAGGACCAGCTTCTGCTCGTCCGCCTTCACCGGCTGGGCCTTCACCTGGGGCAGCGCCACCTCGACCCCCTGCTGGATGAGGGGGGCCGTGACCATGAAGATGATGAGCAGGACGAGCATCACGTCGACGAGCGGCGTGACGTTGATCTCCGTGAGCGTCTGGCGGCCCGAGCCGCTCGTCCCGATGGACACGCGGTGTCCCTAGCTGAAGAAGTGGCGCTTCACGATGTTCAGGAAGTCGTTGGAGAAGTTGGTCATCTCGCTGTCCAGGACGCGGATGCGGGAGACGAAGAGGTTGTAGAAGACCACCGCCGGGATGGCCGCGAAGAGGCCGAACGCCGTGGCGATGAGGGCCTCGGAGATGGGCTTCGCGACCGTGGCCAGGTTGGCGTTGCCGGCCTGGTAGATGTCGTGGAAGGCCCGCATGATCCCCCAGACCGTCCCGAAGAGGCCGACGAACGGGGCGGCGCTGGCGGTGGTCCCGAGGAACGGGACCAGCGACTCGAGCGCGGTGACCTCGGCCACGGCGGCCCGCTTGAGCGCCCGCTCCACGTTCTCGATGCCTCCCAGCTGCTCGGCCATGGCCCCCTCGGGCCCCTTCTGCTTCGCGGTGACCTTGGAGAGCTCGACGTACCCGGCGCGGAACACGGCGGCGATGGGGCTGGCCGGCAACCCCTCGGCCGCCTCGTAGATGGCGTCGAGCCGCTTCGACTGCCAGAAGACCTCCAGGAAGCGGGCCGACTGGGCGTGCGCCTTCCGGAGCGCCAGCCACTTCTTGAGGATGATGGCCCAGGAGACCACCGAGGCCGCGAGCAGCAGGGCCAGCACGCCGCCCACCACCAGCCCCGAGTTCATGACGATCTCGAGGTAGTCGATCTCGCCGCCCCGGCCGGCGGCCAGGAGGAGATCGAGCAGCGGGGCGTTCAGGGAGGAGAGCAGGGCAGGCTCCGGGGAGGGGGGAATTGGAGAGGTACGTAGCACGACTCCCCCGGGGGGCGCCACGCCGGGGGAACCACGACTAGAATGGTGCCCCGGAGGATATCCATGCATCGAACCGCCGCCGTCCTCGCCGCATTCCTCGCCGTCGCCGTCGCAGCCTGCGGGCTCGCTCCGGATGCCCCCTACACCGACGTCACGTTTTACTGGCAGTTCCAGGACAGGGCGGGGAACCGCTTCGGGGACTTCACCGCCGTCAACCCGGGTTGCGGCATCTCCGGCGCGGGCGGCATCGCCAACGTGGACCACGTGCGGGTCACCATGAACGGGCCGGCGGGCCCCATCCTCCTGACCGTGCCCTGCGTGGCGGTGAACGGGATGCCCGGCGCCACCTTCACGGCGGTCCCCACCGGCCCCTACACCTGGACGCTCGAGGGGATGCGCGTCGGGCTCCCGGTCTTCATCGCCGAGGGAACGGGGACGCTCACGAACTTCCCGGCCATCGACGTGACGATGCTGGCGGTCTACCCCAACCTGGACCTTCACTACGACTGGCCGCTCGGAGGGAGCTGTGCGGGCGTGGCCGAGATCACCTTCGAACTCGACAACCTCGATGCCCAGATCGTCGAGTACAGCAGCAGGAACGCCTTCGTGGCCTGCGGTGCACCCTACGGCTTCACGATGCCCTCCATCCCGGTGGGGAACCGGTACCGCTTCCCGTTCGTCCGGGCGGTGGACCGCGCCGGCTTCGTCCTCTCCCAGGCCTGCGGGGGCGTCGGGCCCCTCGTCCAGCCGTCATCCGGGACCTCCGCCACCGCCCACCTGATGCAACTCTGTCCCTGAGCGACGCCGCGCCGACGCCGCTCCTTTGGTAGACTCGCCCCGTGCCTCGCATCGGAATCTTCGACTCCGGCGTGGGCGGGCTCACCGTCCAGCGCGCCATCCTCGACGCCCTGCCCGGGCTCGAGACCGTCTACCTGGGTGACACCGCCCGGGTGCCCTACGGCACCAAGTCGGCGGAGGTGGTGACCCAGTACTCGGTCCGCAACGGCCGCGTGCTCGTGGACCACGGCGTCGAGATGCTCGTGGTCGCCTGCAACACCGCCTCCGCGGTGGCGCTCCCCGCGCTGCGCGCCGCCTTCGACGTCCCGGTGCTCGGCGTGGTCGAGCCGGGCGCCCGCGCCGCGGCCCGGGCCACGCGGACCGGCAGGGTCGGCGTGCTCGGTACCCAGAGCACCGTCGCGAGCGGCGCCTACCAGCGGGCGCTCGCCGAGCTCCTCCCCGGCGTCACCGTGGTCGCCCAGGCCTGCCCGCTCTTCGTCCCCCTCGCCGAGGAGGGCTGGACCGATCCCGCCGACGAGGTGGTGCGCCTCGTGGCGGCGCGGTACCTCGCGCCCGTACGCGCCGCCGGCGTGGACGTCGTGGTGCTGGGCTGCACGCACTACCCGCTGCTCCGCGACGCCATCGCCGCGGAGCTCCCCGGCGTGACGCTCGTGGACAGCGCGGCCGCCATCGCCGCCGAGGTGCGCGAGCGCTTTCCCGGCAGTGCGTCCGGGGGCCCGGCGGATCACGCCTTCCTCGTCACCGACACGCCGGAGCGATTCCTGCGGGTGGCGCCGCGCTTCCTGGGGCGCGCCGTGGGATCGGCGCGCCACGTGGACGTCTGATAGATTCGCGCGATGGCGCCGGGGCCGAAGAAGATGGTGGTCGGCTTCAACCACAACATCAAGTACCGCGGCCAGACCTTCCACGCGCAGACCGAGGACTCGGGACCCGAGCGGGCCCAGATCTCCACGCACCTGTTCCTCGGGGGCAACATCGTCGCGACGAAGCGGGCGAGCTACGCGGAGATCGCGGCGGCCGAGAACCTGCCGGAGCGCGTGCGCGCCCTCATGGAGGAGCAGCACAAGGAGGTGCTGCGAAACCTCGTCCGCGGCCTGTACGACGAGCCGGCGCCGCCCCCTCCGACCCCGGTCACGGAGCACCCCGCGCCTCCGTCCGACTCCCTCTTCGGCGACGACCTCATCTCGGAGCGTTCCCTCGACGAGGTGATCCTCGCCTACCTGGCCGAGGAAGATCGCCGCCGGCCGTTATGATGTCGCGATGAACCGCATCCTCCGCATCGCCCCCGCCGCGGCGATCGTCGTCGCCCTCCTGGCCGCGTCCCCCGTCCGGGCCGCGCCCCGCAAGGATTCCACGCAGGCCTACCGGTCTCTCGACGTCCTCGCCGAGGTGCTCGCCTACATCCGGAACGGCTACGTGGACGAGACGAACGAGAAGGAGCTCGTGCAGGCGGCCGTCGAGGGGATGGTCGGGAAGCTCGATCCCCACTCCATGATCCTCTGGCCCGAGGCCTACCGGTCCATGCGGGACGACACCATCGGGGAGTTCGACGGCGTCGGGATCGAGGTCAGCCAGGTCGCCGCCGGTCTCGTCGTGGTCGCGCCGCTCCCCGATTCACCCGCCGAGCGGGCGGGCATCCTCGCGGGTGATCGCATCGTCGCGATCGACGGCGCCTCCACGAAGGAGATGCCCATGGGCGAGGCGACCCGCCGCATGAAGGGGCCGGCGGGCACCACCGTGGTGCTGGCCGTCGAGCGCGCCGGCCTCCGCGAGCCCCGGTCCTTCACCGTCGTCCGGGATCACGTCCGGACCACCAGCGTGGACTGGCGCCTCCTCGACCGCGCCGCGGGAACCGCCTACGTCCGCATCGCCACGTTCCAGGAGCGCACCGACCGGGAGCTTCGCCAGGCGCTGGAGGGGGCGCGCAAGGAGATCGGCGGGCCCATCCAGGGTCTCGTCCTCGACCTCCGCAACAACCCCGGCGGGCTCCTCGACCAGGCGGTGAAGGTCGCCGACCGGTTCCTGCCCTCGGGCGTCATCGTCACCACCGAGGCCCGCGGGAAGAAGCCGGAGGTGCAGTCGGCCCACGAGAAGGACACCGAGCCCGCCTACCCCATCGTCCTGCTCGTCAACAAGGGGAGCGCCAGCGCGAGCGAGATCGTGGCGGGCGCCCTCCAGGACCACGGGAGGGCGACCGTCGTGGGGGCCCAGACCTTCGGCAAGGGGTCGGTCCAGACCGTGATCGAGTTGGACGACGGCTCGGCGCTCAAGCTCACCGTGGCCCGCTACTTCACGCCGAAGCACCGCTCCATCCAGGACAAGGGCATCACTCCGGACGTCCCCGTGGTCGATGCGCCCCCCGCCAGCCCCGACCCGCAGCTCGACCGGGCGGTCGAACTCCTCCGGAAGCCGTCCTCGCTCCGACCCGCCACCGCACCCCCCTGACGAACTACCCCGAAGGGGGCGAAATGCCGCAATGGGTCGAACCGGTTGACTTCGGGACCCGCCCGGCTACACTTCGCGCCGTCTTGGGCTCTGGGGAGCGGTAAACCGTCGTCTCCACGCTGGTCGTGCATCCGCGTACCGCGCACCGCTCAATCCAGAAAAACTGATGAGTTCTATCGAGATCGCCGTCGTCGCAGCCTACGGGTTGGTCCTGCTCGTGCTCTCCGTGTACGGGTCGCACCGGTACTTCATGGCGTACCTGTACTACCGCCACAAGTACAACGTCCCCGTTCCGAAGCGGCGCTGGGACTCCCTTCCGCGGGTCACGGTGCAGCTCCCCATCTTCAACGAGATGCACGTGGTGGAGCGGCTCGTCGCGGCGGTCTGCGAGATCGACTACCCCCGGGAGCTCCTCGAGGTGCAGGTCCTCGACGACTCGACCGACGAGACCACCGGCATCGCCCGGAGGATCGTGGAGGCCTGGAAGGCCCGCGGCATCGACATCCACTACATCCACCGGACCAACCGGCAGGGGTTCAAGGCGGGGGCGCTCGAGAACGGGCTCCAGACCGCCACCGGCGAGTTCGTGGCGGTCTTCGACGCCGACTTCGTCCCGCCGGTCGACTTCCTGCGCAAGACCGTCAACTTCTTCACGGACGAGGGCGTGGGCATGGTGCAGGTCCGCTGGGAGCACCTGAACCGGAACTTCTCGGCCCTCACCGAGGTGCAGTCCATCCTGCTCGACGCCCACTTCGTCATCGAGCACACCGCGCGCAACCGCTCGGGGCGCTTCTTCAACTTCAACGGAACGGCCGGCATCTGGCGCCGCGCCACCATCGCCTCGGCCGGCGGCTGGCAGCACGACACCCTCACCGAGGACCTCGACCTCTCCTACCGCGCCCAGCTCGCGGGCTGGAAGTTCGTCTTCCTGCCCGAGGTCGCGGCCCCCGCCGAGATCCCGGTGGAGATGAGCGCCTTCAAGAGCCAGCAGCACCGGTGGGCCAAGGGCTCCATCCAGACCGCCATGAAGCTCCTGCCGCGGATCTTCGAGAGCGATCTGCCCCGCGAGGTGAAGAAGGAGGCCTTCTTCCACCTCACCGCCAACGTCGCCTACCTCCTCATGATCCCGCTCGCCATCCTCATGCCCATCACGGTGGTGGTGCGGGTGAGCCACGGCTGGATCGAGGTGCTGCTCCTCGACCTCCCCTTCTTCGCGGCCGCCACCATGAGCGTGTGCGTCTTCTACGTGGCCAGCCAGCGGGAGATCCAGGCCACCCTGTGGCAGCGCATCAAGTACCTGCCGCAGCTCATGGCGCTCGGGATTGGACTCTCGGTGAACCAGGCGCGCGCGGTCGTGGAGGCGCTCGCCGGCCACCAGACCGGCTTCACCCGCACGCCCAAGAGCGGGATCCAGGCCGGATCGGCCCCGGGCCCGCGGAAGCGCTACCGCGTCGCGGTGAGCCTGCAGCCGCTTCTCGAGCTCAGCCTGGCAGCCTACTTCACGCTGGCGGTGGTCTGGGTCATCGACCGGGGCGTCTGGTACTCGCTGCCGTTCCTCATCCTCTTCCAGGCCGGCTTCGCCTACGTCGGGCTCATGAGCGCCATCGAGGGGCTCCGGGACTTCTGGTCCCGGTTCGTCCCCGCGCCGCAGCAGGTCGCCGACGCCGAGTGACGGGCGGCCCCGTTCCCGGGGCTACAGCAACTTCTCGTGCAGGGTGTCGCCGGCGGGCAGCCGCTCCACCGGAGCGAACCCGATCCGTTCCCAGAACTCCCGCGCGCCGTCGTTTCCGGCGGTCACGGCGAGGCGCAGGGCGCGGAACCCCTCGCCGCGAAGCACCTCCTCGAGACCCGCGGCCGCTTCCCGCCCCAGGCCCCGCCCCTGCAGCGGCTCCCGGAGCAGGAGGAGGCGCACGTGGGCGGCGTCCGGCTCGGGCCAGTGGAGCTGCACGTCCACGAGGCCGGCGGCCGGGCCCCCCACCGCGGGCCAGAGGAGGAGGAGGCGCCGGTCGGGGTCCACCTCGGCGTCGGCGAGCAGGCTGGCGGCGGCGTCGGCCGCCGGGGGCTCCCCGTCCACCAGCTCGTGGTAGGTGGGGACGGCGCCGAGCACGTCCTGCAGGTCGGCGAGGTCCTCGCCGGAGGCCGCCCGGGCGAGGAGGCGCGGTGTCCGGAACGGGCTCACGCCGGTACCCCCGGAGTCCTTCCACCGGCCAGCCACGCGAGCAGCGCCGGGGCGGCGCCATCCAGGCTGGGAAGCACCCCGTCGGCGCCGGCGTCGCGCAGCTCCCCCTCGCTGAATCGCCCCGTGGCGACCGCCAGCACCGGGACGCCGTGGGCGCGGGCGGCGGAGACGTCGCGGGGGGTGTCGCCCACGACGAGCGCATCGGAGGGGTGGAGCGGCGAGCCCAGGCGGGCCGACCCGCGGTCCAGCGCGGCCCGGACGATCCGCTCCCGCGCCTCGCCGTCGTGGGCGAACCCGGCGATGGCGTCCGGTCCCCACTCGAAGAAGTGGTCGATCCCGCCCCGGGCCAGCTTGAGCCGCGCCCCCTCGGCCACGTTTCCGGTGCAGAGTCCCACCGTGGCGCCGGACGCGGCGAGGGTGCCGAGCAACGGCTCGACCCCCCGCAGCACCTCGAATCCGGGCCCCCCGATCTCGTCGCGCAGCGCCTCCACGTAATCCGCGAGCAGCCGGTCGCACAGGGCGTCGTCGAAGGGGTGGCCGAGCGTGTCGAGGACCTCCCGGACGATGAGCCGGTCGGTCATCCCGTCGAGCCGGAGGCCGGACAGGGCGTGGTCGATCTGCCCGAGCTCGGAGACGAGCACGCGCCCCAGCGCGCGACGACCGGCCCCGGCGGCGTGGACGAGCGTGCCGTCCACGTCGAAGAGGATCACGCGGCGGTCCGCGCTAGTCGAAGAGGGCATCCACGAACTCGGCCGGGTCGAAGGGGCGGAGGTCGGCCACCTTCTCGCCCACGCCCACGTAGCGGACCGGGAGGCCGAGCTCGTCGGAGATGCCGATGATCACGCCTCCCTTGGCGGTGCCGTCGAGCTTGGTGAGCGCGATGCCGGTGACCCCCAGCGCCACGTGGAACTGCCGGGCCTGGACGATGGCGTTCTGGCCGTTCGTGGCGTCGAGGACGAGCAGCACCTCGTGGGGTGCGCCGGGGAGCGCCTTCTCCACGACCCGCTTCACCTTCTTGAGCTCCTCCATGAGCGGGAGCTTGGTGTGGAGGCGGCCGGCGGTGTCGAGCAGGACCACGTCCACCTTCTCCTCGACCCCCTTCTTCACGGCCTCGAAGCAGACGCTGGCGGGGTCGGACCCGTCCTTGCCCCGCACCACCGGTGCGCTCACCCGCTCGGCCCAGACCTCGAGCTGCTCGCCGGCCGCCGCCCGGAAGGTGTCCCCGGCGCCGAGGAGCACCCGGTACCCGGCCTGGCCGAACTTCGCCGCCAGCTTGCCCACGGTGGTGGTCTTTCCCGAGCCGTTGACGCCCACCACCATGATCACGCGCGGGCGCTCGGCGCCGACGACGAACTCCCGGGTCGCGCCCGGGGCCATCCCGAGCGACACGATCCGGGCGATCTCCTCCCGGAGCGCCGCCTTCAGGCGCGACGGGTCGTCGAACTCGCGCCGCTTCATCCGCTCCCGGGCTCCCGCGAGCAGCGCGGTGGCCGTCTTCACGCCGATGTCGGCCGTGAAGAGGATCTCCTCGAGCTCGGCCAGCGTCGACTCGTCGACCTGCTTTCCGCCCCCGAAGATGCCCTGCAGGCGGGCCAT
>SESG01004689.1_pt1 | contig 47459 bp, 26 predicted proteins | sample 3171421 | NCBI WGS metagenome assembly SESG01 (sample SAMN10866946, study PRJNA518727) | freshwater metagenome | biome: subpolar coniferous forest; feature: holomictic lake; material: water; isolation source: holomictic Lake 227, 6 m and 8 m depth | place: Canada: near Kenora, Ontario | collected...
AGCCTCCGGAATGGTCAAAAGAGGCAATCTGGTACCAGATTTTCATTGAACGTTTTTTCAACGGGGATAAATCCAACGACCCGGGGCCCGAAAATATCAATGCACCCCCGGCAGGGATGATGGCCCCTGCAGGATGGGCTGTGACTCCATGGACCCAGGATTGGTACAAAATGGATGATTGGGCGGTGAAAACCGGTAAGAATTTCAATGAAATGGTTCAGTACAGGCGATATGGAGGCGACCTCCAGGGGGTCATCGACAAACTGGATTACCTGCAGGAACTTGGGATCACCGCTCTTTTTATAAATCCCCTGAATGATGCACCATCGCTGCATAAATATGATGCACGCAACTACCATCACATCGATGTCAATTTTGGACCCGATCCCGTAGGGGATAATCAAATCATTGCCAGTGAACATCCTGATGATCCCTCCACATGGAAATGGACATCGGCCGATAAAATGTTTCTGAAACTGGTTGAAGAGGCCCACAGGCGGAATATGAAAATCATTATGGATTATTCCTGGAATCATACCGGTGTGATGTTCTGGGCATGGCAGGACATTTTGAAAAACCAGGACAAGTCGCTCTATAAATCATGGTATGCCATCAAATCCTTCGACAATCCGGCCACGCCCGAAAATGAGTTTTCCTATACCGGGTGGGCTGGTGTTGGTAGTTTGCCGGAGCTGAAGAAGGTGAATGTAACGACCGAAAGGATCAGCGGGTATCCGTATGAGGGAGATATTAACAGCGGGGCCAAACGGCATATTTTTGATGTAACAAAACGATGGCTGGCTCCCGACGGCAATTCAACAAAAGGGATCGACGGATTCAGGCTGGATGTGGCCGACCAGATCGGAATGGTGTTCTGGCGCGACTACCGGAAATTTGTCCGCTCCATCCGGCCCGATGCCTACCTGGTTGGCGAGATATGGTGGACAAAATGGCCGGATAAGCTGATGGACCCGGTCCCCTATTGCAAGGGGGATGTCTTTGATGCCGTGATGTTTTACCAGGTATACAAGCCTGCCAGGTACTTTTTTGCCAAAAACGATTTTGGAACCGATGCAAAAACATTCCGCGACAGCCTTGAATTCCAGTGGAACAGGCTGCCCTCTCCCAATCGATATGCCATGATGAATGTATCTTCGTCGCATGATGCTCCACGGTTACTGACCGATTTTTACAACCCGAATCAATACAAATTCAGATCGACCCCGAATGATGACCCGGGATATAAAACGGGCATGCCCGACCAGGAGACTTATCGGAGGTTGCGATTGTACCTGGTTCACGAATTCACCACCATCGGAGCTCCGCAAATCTGGAACGGCGAGGAGATGGGCATGTGGGGTTCCGATGATCCCCATTGCCGTAAGCCACTCATGTGGAAAGAATTCACTTTTGAACCGGAAACGAGGAATAATTTTCAACCGGGCGTGAAAGCTTTTGACCCGGTGGGGTTCAACCAGGAACAATTCGACTGGTACAGGCAACTCATCCGGATCAGAAAAGAGAACCCGGTACTCTCAACCGGTAAAATCTCCTTCCTGGTTGCCAATGGAAAAAAACTGGCCTACAGAAGATATGATGCAAACCATGAGATTATTGTCCTGTTTAACCTGGAAGAGTCAAAACAATCCTTTGATTTAACAGCAAACGGAAAGTATCTCAATCTCCTGACCCGTGAAATTATCACGGCGAAACAGATCACACTGAATTCATTGACCTCCGCTATTCTAAAAAAAATCAAATAACCATGTCCATTCGTGCATTTCCTGCAATATGTGCATTGCCTGCATTGCTTGCGCTCTTTTCCTTCCCTCTATTCACACAAGCCAGGGAGGTAATCACCCTGCAGTCAAACTGGAAATTTGCCAGGGGACCCCAGGAAAATGGCTGGCAGGTTAAATTCGATGATTCAAAGTGGCAGAAGGTCTCGATCCCGCACGATTGGGCCATATACGGCCCGTTCATCCCCGACGGGGACGGAAATACAGGTAAACTTCCCTGGAAAGGCGAAGGATGGTACCGGAACAGCCTGGATATCCAGCAAAAATTCAAAGGTCAAACCATCTATCTCCTTTTCGACGGCATCCTCTCCTGCCCTGAAATATACATCAACGGGAAAATGGCCGGGAAATGGGATTACGGGTACAATTCATTTTACCTCGATATTACTGCGCTTGTTCAGTTAAATAAACCAAATTCAATTGCCATTCACGCCGATACCCGGAATCACGACAGCAGATGGTACCCGGGTGCAGGAATCTTCCGGAAGATCAGGATGATCGTTGTTAACCCGGTTCACATCGGAATATGGGGAACATATGTGACAACTCCCTCTGTAAATGCCGATAAAGCGCAGGTAAGGATCGTCCAGACAATCATGAACAGGCAGGCAAAGGCTAAAGGTGAGGTTAAAATAGAGAATATCCTCCTCAGTCCTTCAGGAGAGGAGATCGCAAGGCAGATGAACATGGTTGATATCGCCTCGAAGGATACCGTTTATTATGAAGTGACCATCCCTGTGAAGAATCCCGATCGCTGGGATGTGAACCACGGCCAGCTCTATTCGGTCAGAACGATCATCAGTAAAAAAGATGTGATCCTCGACAGCTGCACCACCCCATTTGGGATCCGGACCATGAAGTTCACTGCAGATGATGGATTTTACCTGAACGGTCAAAGGGTCCAACTGAAAGGAGTCAACCTTCATCACGACCAGGGTCCGCTGGGTGCTGCTTTTAATTACCGCGCCATGGAACGCCAGCTGCAACTTCTGAAAACCATGGGGTGCAATGCCATCAGGACCAGCCATAATACGGCAGCCCCCGAACTTCTTGACCTGTGCGATAAAATGGGAATGCTTGTTTTTGATGAAGTATTTGACAAGTACGACCAGAAAGCCGACATCACCGATAAAACCGGTTTCGAAGAATTTGCCTCCAGGAACATCCGGAATTTCGTCATGCGCGACCGCAACCATCCTTCTGTTTTTATATGGAGTGTGGGGAATGAAATGGGTGATGTGCAGATGGATATCAACCATGGTTTCAGACGATTGAATACCATGCTTGAATTTGTCCGCCGGTATGACGATACCCGTTCCACCACCATGGTCTGTGATAACCGCAACAGCGCTGAGAAACGGCACTTCGACTTCTACGACGTTCACTGCTGGAATTATGGCCGCCGGTATGATCTTGCCCGTCAGCTGGAACCTAAAAAATCGGTGATCATCAGCGAATCTGCCTCCACGGTGAGCACCCGCGGATTCTACGAATTGCCGTTACCCGAAAAGAAAACCGACTTTACAAAATCGTTGCAGGTCAGCTCATACGATCTCAATGCCCCGTGGTGGGCCGAGATTGCCGATGATGATTTCATGTGGCAGCAGGATGAACCCTATGTTGCAGGTGAGTTTGTATGGACCGGGTTTGATTATCTGGGCGAACCCACGCCCTATACCAACGAATGGGCGACCGAACACGGGATGACAGCCAAAGAGGCCGCACACAGCTCCTATTTCGGCATTCTCGATCTCTGTGGAATTCCCAAGGACCGGTATGACCTGTATAAAAGCTACTGGAATCCCGGCGAAACGACCATTCACATCCTTCCCCACTGGAACTGGCCTGGCAGGGAGGGCGCCAGCATCCCGGTATTTGTATATACCAATGGGGACTGTGCTGAGCTGTTTCTCAATGGAAAATCCCTGGGAAAGAAATGTAAGATCCCTGGTTCAAAGAATTCAGTTGAACGTTTCCGGCTTATGTGGAATGAGGTGGCCTATCAGCCGGGAGTCCTGAAGGCGGTGGCATACAGGGACGGGACAATCATCGGGGAAGAGATCATGAAAACCGCCGGAGATCCCTTCCGGTTAAGGATGACCCCCGACCGTAACTCTATCCGGTGCGATGGGAACGACCTGTCCTACATCCTCGTTGAAGCACTGGATAAGGAGGGGAATCCTTGCCCGCTGGCCGATAACCTGGTTAGTTTTGCGATTTCCGGACCGGGTTTCATTGCCGGTGTGGGCAACGGGAACCCCCAGTCGATGGATCCTTTCCAGGCAAGCCAGGTCCGTCTGTTTTACGGGAAAGCCATGCTGATCATCCGTTCAGAAAAGAAAAATGGAGAGATCAGTATCAGCGCAACAAGTAACGGGTTGATTCAGGACAGTAAAATCATTGACAGCAGGTAATTTAAACCAATTCTAATTTCGATATGTTTTGGACAACCATTCGGAAATATTCCGTTATTTTGCATGATACAATTACCAGCAGACCTTGTGAAGATTTTAATCGGGATAGATGATACAGATAACCTCGAGACAAGGGGAACCGGCCACCATGCAAGGATGCTCGGTCATTCGCTCGTGGATGCGGGGTTATTTGAAATGCGGTCGGTCACACGTCACCAGTTGCTGGTCGACCGGCGGATCCCGTTTACCTCGCACAACAGTTCCGCCTGCCTCGCCGGGGTATCTACAGGCAACCTGGACGGTCTGATCAATCATGCGAAGGAATTTCTAAAACGGGAAAGTGCATTTGATTCTGATGCCGGCCTGTGTGTCGCCAGGGAAGATGATATCACACATGCCATTGTCGAGTTTGGAAAACGGGCGAAACACGAAATCCTGACAACCAACGACGCTTATCGTCTCATCCTAAATACATCCATCTACCTGGAAGGGTTCCTCAATACAAAGATCGGTGTGATCGGTTCTTTAGCGGCCGTGGGTCTCCGGGCCGGTGGAAACGATGGCAGGCTGCTTTGGTCTCGTAATCTCCGGGAGACAACCGGCGATTTTCAGATCAGCGAATTGCTTGAGCTGGTCGATATTGACAGAATTGTGGAAAAAGATCTCTTTGTTCCCGATCCATCCTCGGTCATCAGGATCAGCGACTGGTGTAGACCCGTGATGATCGGGGGCAAGATAACGCTCATAGCCGAAAAGAATTTAAACAATCAACCCTATGCATACGAGTCTGCTTCAAAAGACTATATCAAAAGTATTTCCGAATAGTTCAGTTGCCACTGCTGCGGAGATCCTCTTTTTGTTTGGGATTGGCATGATTGCCATCGTGCTGCACACCAGGCTGCGCATTCCGATGCATCTCCCGGGCAAACAGGGATTGCTCTTTGTTGCCCTGATCGTCACCGGGAAGGGATTATCCAGATTCCCATTTGCTGCCACCGTGTCGGGACTCGGAGCGGCCACCATGCTGCTAATCCCCGGTCTCGGGTTTCATGATCCCTTTATGGCCGTCATGTACCTATTCCTTGGATTTATCATGGATTTAATTACCGAATTTGCCTCCGGGTTTACTGCCAGGACCTGGGTTCTCGCCATTCTTTGCGGCGCCTGCTGGGTCTTCATCCCCTTGTTCCGGCTCACCCTCTCGCTTTTTATTGAAATGCCTTTGGGAGCCTTTCGAAGCGGATACCTCTATCCATTTGCCACCCACCTCATTTTCGGTATGGCAGGCGGACTCATAGCGGCCGGTTTACTTACCCTGGCTGATAAAAAATCCTGAACTATGCCGGGCAAAATATTCAACCAAACAAGTTGGCCCCCCGATATGCAGAATACACCCTATCGGTTGACCCTGAAATTGCTCATTACCGGCCTTGTACTCATCTCATTTTCCGGGTTATTTATCGCTTGTAAAAAAGGTACGGCACCCATCCCTCCGCTCATCGCATTTAATCGTGGTTCCGGATATACTTTTAATGACACCATCCTCCAGGCTGGACAGAAGGTTAAAATAGGGATCCATGCTGTCACCTCCAGTGCGAACCTGACCTATTTCTCGGTTCGGTTCGATGATGGCAGGAGCCAGATCCTGCTGGACTCAGGATTAAATGTGCCTTCACTCGATTATGCCCTTGAAGTGATAAAGACCAATGCCCCGGTTGAAAAATGGACCTTCCTGATCATGGACCGGAACCGGATGGAGATGAGTGTCCAGATCAACCTTACCAGGTCTGACAGTTCCAAATGGGGGAAGATCAGGACCATGAGCAACCTTGTTCTTGGCGGCCAGGAAAACAGTTCGATTGGAAGTTTTCTTTCCCTTCAGGACACGCTGGTGATGAACCTGCAACAGGCCTTTGAAAACCAATCCCTGGCCGACATTGTCTACTATTACGGTCAGTATGAAGGAACCCTTGCATCGCCCAATGAAGCAGAGGCACCTGGATTCTTCACCGGCCCGCAGGGAATTGCAAACTGGACCGTGAAAAACGAAACCCGTTACGACACAACGATGATCACCGCTCAAATGTTCGACCAGTCAGAAAATGACAGCCTCATCCTGTCGGCCTACGAACCCACAGCCGGCAAAAAGAAGGGGAAGTATATTCAGCCGGGGATGGTCTTTTCATTCAGGAGTCCGGAAGGCAAACTGGGTTTGATAAAAATAGAGGAGGTGTCACCTGCTCCGGCGGGATCAGTAAAAATGAACATTAAAATCCAGCAATAACGATGAAAATGTCTGTTTTAAGCAGGATACTTCTCTGGATGCTGGTATTGACATTTATGCCAGGCATCAGCATCGCGGGTGTCATGGATTATCGCGACGGGGGAGATACCATCCGGAAAGCCTGGTCCACCGATCTTCCTGAATTTTTTGTAACAGCCACCCGTACACAACATAAAACAGAGGATATACCCGTCCGGCTTGCCTCGATCGGGAGCAGTGAGATCAATGTAATGCCTTCAATAACAGCCGATGCCATGCTGGAACTGGTCCCGGGAATGAACATCGATCGTTCAAACGGAATCTTCTCGAAAAATGCAAGCATCACCATGCGGGGATTGAACGGGACCCCCAGGACGCTGGTGCTGCTCGACGGGATCCCGCTGAACAAGGCGGATGGCGGTGGACTGAACTGGAACCGTATCATTCCAGAATTCATCAACCGGATCGAGGTATCCAAAGGTCCCACATCCTCCGTGTATGGAAGCAATGCCATGGGCGGGGTAATTAACATCATCACTGAACGGCCCTCAGCAACGATCCAGGGGCAGGTGAAAGCCTTCTACGGATCAGACAATACCTTCGGAGGCCTTTTCAGTGTTGGTGGAAAGCCCGGCAAAACGGATAAAGGGTTTTATTACACCCTGAACGGATTTTACAGGCAGGGGGACGGCTATATCATGGTCCCCGACGACAGCCGCGACAGCATGGATGTGAAGAATGCCATGAAAGAGGGGCTGGTGGCAGCTAAGATCGGGTATCAATACGGGAACCGGAGCTACACCGAGATCGAATACAGCTATTTCAGCGACAAGCGGTATGATGGCTTTGAGGTGTATGAGCCGGGCGGTGGATACAATGAGTATCCTACCCATGCCATCAGGGTCACAAGCAACAATAATTTCAGCAAGGCCGAATTGCTCATGAGCGCCTATTACCAGAATGAATTCTACCACCGCCTCACTGAATCGATGGCAGCCAAGAAAGGCAATAAATATACAATGTATAAAACCGATTCACGGCGGATTGACCAGGGGATCTGGTCCAACCTGACGCTTCATGGAAAGAAAAGAATGACCTATACCCTTGGGCTGGACATCAGGTCGGGCAGTGTGGATGCCTCCGACACTTACTTAACCGCGACTGATGTTTTACAGAATAAAGGGAAAATGGATTTTTTCGCGCTATTCGGTGAGTATGAATGGCATATTATCCAGGATAAACTGATTCTACTGGCCGGCCTGCGGTATGATGTGGCCAGGTTCCACAACGGGTCATTTGTCATTGAGGAGCCCACCACCCTGACTTCATTCATGGCAGATTATCCAACTGAATTTTCGGATGCAACGTGGCAGGCGCTGAGCCCGAAGCTCGGAATGAAATACCTCTTTTCAAAAAACCTCAGCGGCTACCTCTCCTATTCACGGGGCTTCCGCCCTGCCATGCTCGATGATATGTGCAAAAACGGAAATGTCACCAAAGGATTCAAACTGGCCAACCCGCAACTCAAACCCGAAACCATCGATAACTACGAGGTTGGCGCAGACTGGAGTCCTATCCCTTCTCTTAGTTTTCAGCCTTCGATATATGTGTCATACGGTCATGACTTCCAGTATTTCGTAAGTACCGGCGACAGCATCAATACGGGTGGCGATAAGGACAAACCCATCCTCCGGAGAGAAAATGTGAGTGGTGTGAGGATCATTGGTGCAGAAATTTCGGGGCGGTGGCAGATCATTAAAAATCTCAGGCTTGTAGCCAACTATGCTTACAACGATTCAAAGATTACCTCATTTGATTCTCCAGCCGGAAATAAGGATCTGACAGGAAAATACATTGTAGAAGTACCACGTAACCAGGCCTTTGCAGGCATTTGGTGGAATAACCCCATCGTCCAGGTCGCCCTGACATTTAACTATAAGGATTTTCAATGGAACGATGATGAGAACACCCTTCAAACAGGACCATCCAATACATTTGACCTGAGACTCGGCCACACCTTTGCAGAAAAGTTTACCGTGAGCGCTACCATGCAGGATATTTTCAATACAAGGTATTATGATTCGAAAGGGAATTTATCTCCCGGAAGGTTTATTATGCTGAACCTGGCCTATGGGTTTAGAGGAATGTGATTTACGATTTACGATTTACGATTTACGATCTACGATTTTTGAATAGCAAATGAAGGATACGAAGTACAAATCATTAATAACTTAAAATTTCACCTTATGAAAAAACTGTTTACAATTTTCAGCGTTTGTCTTTTCTTACTGGCCGGAACTGCCATGCAGGGCCAGGTTTTATTGGCTAAATGGACCTTCCCCACCGGGAATCCAACCGACAGCCTGGCCGATGGGGGTCTTCCCGTGAACCTTGATAAGGCCATCCATACGGAAGGCGGAACAAGTGCCATCGATTTCACTAAAAATGGTGCAACTACCAAGGCGGCTCAGGCCACGGGGTGGGATAATGGCGCCAATACAAAATGCTGGGTCGTTTCACTATCCACACTGGGTTACGAGAAGGTGAAGCTGTCGTCGAAACAGCAAACAGGCGGGAATAACCCCGGGCCACGCGATTACAAGGTACAGTACCGGGTAGGAGCAACAGACAACTGGGAGGACGTTCCGAACTCAACTATCATCACGGCCAACGACTGGACCACCGGAGTACTGGACACCCTAGAACTTCCCATGGAATGCCAAAGCATTGGGTCATTGTACCTGCGGTGGATCATGACCACCAACACGAACTCCAGCGGGGGAACAGTGGCATCCAGCGGGATCGATAAGATTGATGACATCTACATCACAGGCGATCTTTTCATCGGGATGAATGATCATCAGGCCCCAGTTACATTCAGTGTTTCACCGAACCCGGCAAATGGTCCGCTGACAATTACCTGCCCTGAGATGATCAGGAGCCTGGAGATGATCGATCTGTTGGGAAAGACCATCTATTCGGATCAGTCAGTCAACAAACTGAGCATAACGATCAAAGGTGGTTTTGCACCTAAGGGCAGCTACATCGTCCGGATCCATACAAATTCAGGCGCAACCGGGATCAAACAGGTAATTGTCCTGTAAAGGCCGGTTGAAAGGATTATTTGGTAATCAGGGAATAAGCATGAAATAGTTGGCCGGAAGAAGGACAAAATGGTTAACTTTGTCATTCCAATTTCCCATACCATGAAACGCTTCATCTTTGCAGCATCCTTTCTGGGTTGCAGCCTTTTTTCGTTCACGACCCATGCGCAGGTCATCGTTCCTACGCCGGCCTATCCGATCGACAGTGACTCCTGTATCATCATCTTTGATGCTGCCCAGGGCGATGCCGGTCTCAAAAATGTTGCGCCCCCCATTTATGCACACACCGGGGTGATCACCAATCTCAGTACCTCCGGATCCGACTGGAAATACGTGGTGGCCGGATGGACCGAAAACATTCCCAAAGCCACGCTCACCCCGTTGGGAAACAACAAGTACAAACTTTCGATAAAACCCTCCATACGGAGTTATTACGGAGTCCCGGCCACGGAACAAATCCTGAAGATGGCCTTTGTTTTTCGTAACGCCGACGGGTCTAAAACCGGCCGCAATGCCAATGGGAGTGATGTATTTGCTGATGTTTACAGCAATGAAATGAGCGTTAATATTGTCCTTCCGGCCAATAAATCCCTCTTTCCCAAGCTAAACGACCATATCCCCATTTCCGCCATCTGTCCGACCGCCGACACCCTGAAGATTTTTGTTAACGGTGTATTGGTAAAGACCGCCGCAGGCATCGCGATCACCGACACCATCCTTGCCGATAATTTCGGGTCAAACTGGGTTAAGCACTGGGTTCGCATCCTAGGGATAAACACAAGCGGCTCCGCTGCGGATTCATTTTCATATACCGTGATTCCCCAGCCAACGGTTGCAGAACTTCCGGCAGGAATGCAGGATGGGATCAATTACCTGACTTCAAACTCAGCCCTTTTATGCCTCTACGCTCCCTACAAGGATAATGTATTTGTGATCGGCGACTTCAATGAATGGCAACCCGAATCATCCTGTTATATGAATGTAACTCCCAATGGCAGCCGGTTTTGGGTAACGATCAATAACCTTGTGCCAAAACAGGAGTACATTTTCCAGTACCTTGTGAACGGAACGCTGCGGATCGGCGATCCTTATGCCGATAAGGTGAGCGACCCGGATGACCAGTACATTTCTGCCAAAACATACCCGGATCTCAAGCCCTATCCGACAGGAAAAACCACAGGTATTGCCACCTACCTTCAGGCGGGACAGGATCCCTACCCATGGAACGAGGTGTTATTTACGCCACCCGCCATCACCGACCTGGTGGTCTATGAACTGCTCATCCGTGATTTTACGACAAGCCATGATTATCCATCGCTGATCGACACCCTTGATTATCTCAAACATCTGGGCATAAACGCCATCGAACTGATGCCCGTCATGGAATTCGAAGGAAACATCAGCTGGGGCTACAATCCTGATTTCTCTTTTGCCGTTGACAAATATTACGGTACCAAAAACGGGCTGAAACAGTTTGTGGAGGCAGCGCATGCCAGGGGAATAGCCGTGATCCTCGATATCGTTTGCAACCACCATTTTGGCAACTCCCCGCTCGTCAGGCTGTATTGGGATGAAGCGGCACAGAAGCCGGCAGCAAACAATCCATGGTTTAACCAGATCCCGAAACACCCCTATAATGTTGGGTATGATTTTAACCACGAAAGCCCTTCGACAAAAACTTATATGGAAAAACTGATCAGGTACTGGCTGACTGAATTTCATGTGGATGGATACCGCTTCGATCTGTCAAAGGGATTTACCCAAAAAAATTCATATCCTGATAATGTTTCGTTGTGGGGACAATACGACGCCACCAGGATCACCACACTTGAGAATTACACCAATGTGATCCATGCCGTCAATCCACAGGCATACGCCATCATGGAGCATTTTGCCGACAACACCGAGGAAAAGGTTCTTGCCGCCAACAACATGCTCATCTGGGGGAATATTACCGGCGCTTATGGTGAGGGAGCCATGGGCTGGAATGAAAGCCTCAAATCGGACATTTCATGGGCATCCTATTTAAAACGGGGCTGGGCACAGCCAAACCTTGTTGATTACATGGAGAGCCACGATGAAGAGCGGATGATGTTCAAAACCATCGCATACGGAAACACCACGCAACCCAACTACAAAATTAAAGCCGACACAACACGGGGACTCAAGCGGATTGAACTGGCAGCCAATTTCTTCTTCACCCTTCCCGGTCCTAAAATGATCTGGCAGTTTGGCGAACTGGGATATGACTATTCCATCAATTGGCCCTCCGGAACATCCTCATCACGGCTCGATCCGAAACCCGTCCGCTGGGATTACCAGAATCAATGGAGAAGAGAGTACACGAAAAATGTTTTTTCGGCACTGATCAACCTCAAGAAGACCCAACCGGTATTCCGTACCACCGACTATTCCATTGACGTTACCGCCGCCATTAAGCGGATCTGGTTGCGGGATGCGACCATGGATGCCACTGTTCTGGGCAATTTCGATGTAATTGACAGGAATGTAACCCCGACTTTCACAAAAACCGGACGGTGGTATGAATATTATACCGGCGATTCACTCGATGTTGCAGATGTCAACACAGTCCTTGCTTTCAAAGCAGGGGAATACCGGATTTATACAACTTCAAGGTTGAAGAAACCGGTTTTCACCGGCATTGATGAAACCACTCCCCAGGGACAATTCAATAACCGGTCTGTATTGGTCTATCCCAATCCCTCGTCAGGATTGTTCAACTTCAGGGTCAACCTTCCTTTGCAATCAACCGTGGAGGTTTCAATTTTCAATTTCCTGGGTCATTTGGTCAGGACAACTACCCTGAGCCATCTTCCTGCAGGGTTGAATTCATTTTCATTGGATATCAACTCGGGAGCCGAGGGAAAAAAGGCCGCCGGGATCTATTTTTTCAGGGTTGATGCCGGAACACTGCATGAAAGCGGCAAACTGATCCTGGAGTAGCCTGCTGTTATTTTTCGATTGCTGTTTTTTTTGCCAGGGTGTTCCATTCCTTGAGGTAGGACGCACGGAATGCATTGTACCAGCTGTCATTGGATGTATATTGATCAACCAGGATCAGTGCGGTATCTCCGGGTTTTAACTGAAAATCATCCCTTGCAAGCATTTTAGCCAGCTGATCCTGGGTGGAAGCAGCACTCCTTTCGGGAAATCCCTGGGCACGAAGCAAATGTAAAAACCGAATCGCCTCCCTGTTGTTTCCCTTATCCAGGTAATAGGCAACCGCCTGATCTGTAAGATATGGGTTGGACCGCTGACGAATAAAATCAAAAACATTTTCCGGGAATATTCCAAACCCTTCGAGGCGATAACGCTGATAGTCCCGGGCGTTTTCATCCAGTTCGCCGATGGCGACCGCATAGTTCCCCCCGGCAACCTGGGATCGGGCGTTCAAAAGTTTTTCCTGGTAAGCGGCGGCCCTGTTGTACTTCCCAAGTGTATCAAGGATCGTTTTGTCGGAAAAGCCGCACTCCGTTCCTGCGGCAATAAATGCCAGCGCGTGCTGGAGACAGTGTGAAGCATTCAGGTAATTTTTCAAGGCAATGCTCCGGTCGGCGCGCAAGACTTGAAATTTAACCGAATCATCCAGGTTTCGGCACTGCTGTTCGCTGATCTTCTGCCTGAATTTTAACAGCGCCTCAGAAAACTGAGGGTCATCCGCAAACCCAAATGCTGATCCGGCCGATTTTGTTGATTCAAGGGCCATATAGGCCGAATCAAACCGGTTTGCCCATATCTTTTTTTGCGCGGCGCTCAACTGGATGATCAGGTAATACTTCATGGTTTGCCGATAGAGTGAATCAAATGACCTATCGCGTTCAATCCGGTATTGGTCGGATATGGATTTTGCCTCGTTGAATTGATTCAATGCAAGGGTATATTGCCTGCGATCCAAGGCATAAGCACCCGAATTGAATAATTTCTCATACCGGATCCTGGCAATGTCGGGGGCAAGCGAGTCGAGCATCCCAAAGGCCGCAAAATTTCCCTTTACCCTGTTCCTGAGCTGCAATGCAGCTTCAAAATAATAAACAGCGGTATCCGGTTGATGCTTCTTTAACGCTGCTTCAGATCGCACGGCCGATTCCCGGAAAAGTCCGGCAATGGCCTGCTCTTTCTTCTCTTCCAGTTTTTGCTTCACGAACACAAGATCGCTGTCAGTGTATTTAACTTCAAACTCCTCATAGCAGTGAAGAGCCTCTTCATATTTCATCTGATCCAGCAACAGGTCGCAATCCGAGTTCCTCAGAAAAAAAAGCCCGCTGAATACGGCCTTGTAGAGAGAGTCGGAACCGATCAGGGCTGCATGACCTGTGGCGTACTGGTTTGCCTTGGTAAGGTAGGTGTCGGCCATGCCCCAATTCCGGTTCCGGATGCATTCCTCTGCAATCCCGGTGTATGAATTGTAGATCCCGCTGGCGGCTTTCGACAAGAGATCATCCTCCTTATTGATTGCATGCGAAAAATGAACTTTTTCTGCAAACAACCGGGCATTCTCCATCATTAAAAATGCCTCTGCATACTGATTTTGATTTATGAGATTCCTGGATTTATCCTCGTATGACCTGTAAATATGCCCGGAAACATATCGGGCCATGGTGTCAGCCCCGGATCCAGGATATAATTTCGAAAACATCATGCTGATCACATGCTCTTCCGGCGGGAAAGAACTGCTGTCGAAACAATGGCCAAGAAAATCCTGGTAAATCCGGTTCTGAAGATGATCCATCAGTTTTGAATGACGGATATAGGAAAGCACCCTGGCGGTAAAATCCCCGGCAAACTTATCTACCCCCCCCTGCCAGGGTATCGGGCCAGCCTTTTTCAGTTCATCAATGAAGTTGAAAGTGACGGTGCGTGACAACCTGTTCATGTCAGCCAATTTTTCCTCCAGCCTGCCCGGGTCAAATCCATCCTGGAGCAGGGTCGAGGGAAAATCATATACCCTGATCCTTTCAATCACCTTATTGCATTCCTCTGCCTTAATGAAATTGGCGGGCAACAACCCGGGATCACTGAGCTGAATTGTTTCCGCCATCTGTTTCAGCGAATCCAGCATGATACCTGCCGCATAATAATCATGGATCAGGTCCAGCCTTTTTTTAAAGGTATCCAGTGCCAGGGAGTCATAAAACAGTTGCACCTCGCGGATCATCAGGGTATCAATCCCCGGATCAAAAGAAGCAACGGGAAAGGAACAAACAAGACTGTCGCGGGCGTTAACCGACCTGTCATTCACTGAAACCTCCGAAAAACTTGTGGTATCCAGACGGTTTGCCCATCTGAGCTTCATGTTTACCCTGTCTGGCAGCAACAGGTTGCCAATCTGGAATTGCCTGAAAAGCGTATCCCCGCTGACAACCGGATGGACGAAAAAGATGGAAAGCTGGTATTTATCTCCAATCTGTTCAATTGTCAATGCTATTTTCGAGGTAACCACCACCTTCACCAGCCGGGGTTCACGAAGCACCTCCCTGGCCATTTCACGAAGCAATTCATTTCCATTGGACCAAATACCTCCGTCAGCTGAACGGTAGGGCATCCTGTACTTCAATTGCACCGATGAGGTATAGATCATCTGCTGTGCCCGACTTAACCCCGGAAGGCAAATCAGCAGGAAGAATAAAATTAACTTTTTGAGAAGGATCATTCCCGATTTTAACACCCGGCAAAATTATGGTTTTCCAGGTATAGTTTGAAATGACCGGAGCAGATGCAGAAAAGAAAAATTGTTTATTGTTTTGATAAAAAAAAATTATATTTGACTAATATTTCATCAGAATTGGTCACACACTTAAAATTGTTCCTATGTCCCAACATTTTACGACAAAAATTGTACTGGCATTTGCCTTTCTGTTCACTCTCGGGATTTTAATAACATCCTGTAAGTCAAAGGATAAGCAGGCAGGGCCTCCTCCCGCGTTTAAAGTAATGGAACTTAAGGGAACCAAAGTTCCTGTATACCTCCAGATGGTTGGCCAGGCAGTTGGAATTCCAACTGTGGAGATCCGTGCACGTGTTGCAGGTTATCTGAAAAACTGGTCCTTCCAGGAAGGTACCATCATTAAGAAAGGACAGCCGCTTTTTACGATCGAGCAGGATGAATATATAAACGATGTTAAGTTTGCTGAAGCCGATCTTGATAACAAGATCGCTGCCTGGGAAAAGGCAAAACTGGATGTGGCGCGGCTTAAACCCTTGCTCTCAACCAATGCCATCAGCCAAAATGATTATGATAAGGCTGTCACAACCGAACAGCAGGACAGGGCCCTGGTTGCAAGTTCCAAATCCAACCTGCAGCAAGCCAACCTGAATCTCTCCTATACCACCATGACCTCCCCCATCACGGGCTACATCGGGGCCTGTGATGTTCGTCCGGGGAACCTGGTCGGCAAAGGAGAAAGCACCCTTCTGTCAACCGTTTCTTCTGTGGATCCGATTTATGTGAACTTCCAGATGAATGAAAACGATTACCTGAGAATTATGCGCTTCTGGGAGGCACACAAAGGCGAGATCAAGGAGAAGAAAGATTTGTTCAAGGTATTTCTGACCTTGTCTGATAACCTGCCCTATAACCAGGTTGGAAAAATTGATTTCATCGATCGTCAGATCAACCCGCAAACTGGAACCATTGCCCTCAGGGCGGTTTTTGCCAATCCCGACGGGCTGGTCAAACCGGGAAACTTCGCCAATGTCAACCTGGTCCTTTTTGAACAGGAGGATGGTCTGATCATCCCCCAGGGCGCCACAACACAAATCCAGGGTAAAAATTTCGCCTTCGTCGTCAATAAGGAAAATGTGGTCAACCGGGTGCCCATCATGCTTGGCAGGGCCATCGAAAATAAATACACCGTGCTGGGCGGAATAAAGATCGGCGAAAGAATTATGCTTGAAGGTTTTCAGAAATTCCAGGAAGGGATGAAGATCACACCCGTGAATGTTCCGGATACACTCACTGTTCCTTCAACTCCGACAGTAGTAAAATAACAACGCTGGAGCGATGGAAAATTCACCTTGTTACCTTGTCACCTTGTTACCCTGTTACTCTTTTAAATAACCCCCAAATCATAAAATATGCTCCAATCCTTTATAACCCGTCCCATTCTATCTTCGGTTATTGCGATCATGATCACCATGGTCGGGCTCCTGAGCATGATGGTGCTGCCGATTTCCCAATATCCGGATGTAGTGCCGCCTACCATCCAGGTTACGGCCTATTACCCTGGCGCCAATGCAGAGGATGTCCAGAAGACGGTCGCCATTCCGCTTGAAGAACAAATCAACGGGGTTGAAAACATGACCTACATGACCTCACAATGCGCAAACGACGGATCCTGCAACATTACGGTATTCTTCGCGGTCGGAACCGATCCCGACATGGCCACCGTGAACGTTCAAAACCGCACCCAACGTGCAATGAACGTCCTGCCTGCGGAAGTTATCCAGGGCGGGGTCATTGTGATGAAAAAATCACCCAGCATCCTGCTTTTATATGCCCTCGTTTCAAACGACTCGGCCTACGACACCAAATTTTTATCCAATTACCTGAATATCAATGTCGTGAACGTTCTTAAACGAATCGATGGGGTCGGCGACGTCAACCTGTTCGGGGGAGATGATTATGCCATGCGTATCTGGCTGAACCCGGAAAGAATGGCCGGTTTAAGTGTTTCGGTGCAGGATGTCCAGGCTGCGATCAAAGATCAGAATGTCCAGGCAGCTGCCGGTATGATCGGGAAATCACCCGCTGCCAAAGGGCAGGAAATGTCAATCATGCTCCGGGTACAGGGACGGCTTACAGATGAAAAGCAATTCGGGAACATTATCGTAAAGGCCAACCAGGATGGATCTCTCGTGCGAATGAGCGACATTGCCAGGATTGAACTGGGTTTGAAAACCTACGATGCCAATGGCCGTTTTAACGGGAAAACCGCCCCGGTGATCGCAGTTTACCAGTCTCCCGGATCAAATGCCGTAGCCGTGCGAAAACTATGTGATGAAACCATGCAGCAACTCTCCAAAGAGTTTCCGCTCGGGATCACCTATAAGAAGGGCCTTGATACCGTTGAATTTGTCACAGCTTCCATTGAAGAGGTGCTCAAAACACTCATGGAGGCATTTATCCTGGTTTTCATTGTCGTTTTCATTTTCCTGCAGGACTGGAGAGCCACCCTGATCCCTGCCATCACCGTTCCGGTATCGCTGATTGGGGCGCTGGCCGCTTTCAGTTTCCTTGGCTTCTCCATCAACATGCTTACACTTTTTGCCCTGGTTCTCGCCATTGGGATTGTAGTCGACGATGCCATTGTGGTACTGGAGGCGGTGCAGGAAAAGATCGATTCTGAAGGACTTACACCCCTCGAGGCTACAAAACACACCATGAATGAAATCACTGGAGCCATTCTAACGATTACGATGGTACTTTGTGCAGTATTCATTCCTGTCTCCTTCCTTGGGGGCACAGTCGGTGTCATGTACAAGCAGTTCGCACTAACCCTTATCTCATCCATCCTGATCTCAGCTTTATTGGCACTTACCCTGACTCCCCCGCTCTGCGTTATTCTGCTCAGGCCTAAAAAGGATAAAAAGGGATTGCTGGGAAAATTCTTTAGTGCCTTCGACAGGGGTTTTAATAAAACGACCAACGGGTACGTACGCATTGTTAAGAGCTTCACCCATCACCTTTCGAGGCCGATCATGTTCCTGTCCATTATCCTGGTGCTGACCGTAGTTGTAATGAAATTTCTTCCTTCCGGGTTCTTACCCTCCGAAGATCAGGGCTACTTCTTCATCAACATCAATACCCCAAAAGCCTATTCATTGCAAAAGACCGATGAAGTGGCCCGCCAGGTCGAAGCATTGCTTAAAAAGCTCGACGGGGTTGAGTCCTATACCATGATCCCCGGGTACTCCATTCTTGACAATTCCGTAAGTACCACCAACGGGATGTGTTTTGTAAAATTAAAAAGCTGGGAAGAGCGATCAGCCAAGGAACTACACGTAGAGATGATCATAAAAAAACTTCAGGCACAAATGAGCAAAATACCCGGGGGGATATGTATGGCCTTCAACGCGCCAGCTATCTCCGGTCTGGGTAAAACGGGTGGTCTCGAACTTCAGCTGGAAGATAAATCGGGGGCCGGCCTGGATAAAATGACCCAGGTTGTCGGTGCTTTTTACCAGGGGATCTCCCAGAGCAAAGCGCTCGCTACCCCCTTCTCCCCATTCAGGAACGACATACCTCAATTCAAACTGACGGTCGACAAGGAAAAAGCTAAAACCATGGATGTTCCTGTCAACAGCATTTATTCCACCCTGCAATCGCTTTTTGGCAGTTATTATGTAAATGATTTCAATAAATTCGGTAAATCCTACCGGGTCATTATCCAGGCCGATGCCATCTACAGGGCCAACAAGGAGGATATCAACAAAGTGTATGTGAGGAGCAATGTCGGGAAGATGGTACCGCTCGGAACCCTTATCCAGATCACGCCTACGCAGGGCCCCGACGTGGTTAAGAGATTCAACCTTTACAGTTCGGCCGACTTCACCATCGGGATTCCTCCGGGTTCCTCTACGGGGCAGGGTATTGAAGCTGTGAAAGAGATCGCTGCGAAAACCTTACCCTATGGCTTTGGTTACGAATATTCGGGTATGACCCGTGAGGAGATCATCTCCGGGGGACAGGCACCGTACATATTCACACTGTGCTTCATTTTTGTGTACTTCCTGCTGGCTGCAAAGTACGAAAGCTGGTTGTTACCAATACCCGTGCTGCTTGCAATTCCGTTTGGTGCTTTCGGCGCCTTCGGACTTCAGTGGGCCCGGGGATTACAGAACAACATTTATGCTCAGATCGGATTGATCATGCTTATCGGGCTTGTAGCCAAAAATGCCATCCTGATCGTAGAATTTGCAAAACAAAAGTATGATGCCGGGCATCCGCTGTTAGATTCAGCAATAGAAGGAGCCAAACTCAGGTTCCGTCCGATTCTCATGACTTCATTTGCATTTATTCTTGGAGTCGTCCCCCTGATGACTGCGGCCGGAGCCGGTGCAGCAAGCCGTCATGCACTTGGAACCTCAGTATTTGGAGGAATGCTCATGGCCACCATCTGCGGGGTAATGGTTGTACCCTCGCTTTATGTCGCCTTCCAGAAACTGGAAAACAGGATGAAAAAGAAAAGCGATGATGCAGCTAAATAAGTAATTTACAAATGCAGGAAAAAATCGTAAATCGTAAATCGTAAATCAATATGTGCCAGAGATATTCAAAAATCCCTATCCTTTTTATCGTTGTAGCGGTTTTCCTTGCTTTTGGAGGCTGCAAGGTGGGCCCTAAATACGTCAGGCCTGTCGTTAAGACCGATTCGCTTTTCAGGTTTGCGATGAGTTCCGACACTGCCAGTTTGGCTAACCTGGAGTGGGTAAAGCTTTTCAAGGACACTGTTCTGCAAAAGCTTATAAATACTGGCCTCCAAAATAATTACGATATCCGGATCGCTTTCTCCCGGATTGAACAGGCCAGGGCAAACTTCAAGATCGAACGGGGAAAACAGTGGCCCCAGATTTCGGCCCAGGCACAGGCTTCATACAATGAGCCTTCAACCACCGGGAGCAACACCTCTTATTTTGCCCTGGCGGGGATCAGCTGGGAAATTGACCTCTGGGGTAAACTCAGGCGGTCGAAAGAGGCTGCCCGTGCCAATTTGTTCGGACAGGTTGCATACCAGCAGGCTGTAAGGATTTCACTGATCTACAACATTGTCGAAAGCTATTTTAACCTTCTGGAATATGATAACGAACTGAGGATTGTCCTGGAGAACATCAATATCAGGCAACAATCTCTCAACCTTGTCAAAGCCAAAATGATTGCCGGAACGGCCTCAGGCCTGGTGGTTGCGCAAGCACAAGCTGAACTGGCCGTCGCCCAGACTGAAGTACCAAAACTCCAGATGCAGATCGGCACAGAGGAAAATTTCCTGAGCACCCTGCTTGGAGAAGCACCGCATGCCATTCAACGTGGACGCCCCATGCTCGATCAGATCAATCCTCCTGACACCCGGACCCCGGGACTTGTTCCCGCACTCATCATTCGCAGGCCCGACATCATCATGGCTGAACAATCACTGGTTGCTGCCAATGCAAATATCGGGGTAGCCCGGGCCATGATGTTCCCCTCGCTGAGCATTTCCGGGAGTGTAGGATCCCTGTTTGATCCCACAAAACTCGCCTACAATGCCCTCGGCAACCTGGTTGCTCCCATTTTCGGCGGTGGTCAGTTGCGGGCAGGTGTGAAAAAGGCACAGGCATATAAAGAAGAGATACTGAACACCTATCTGCAAACGATCAACACCTCCCTGAAAGAGGTTTCCAATGCTTTGCTCGAGGTGCAGAAACAAAGGGAAATTGTAGTCAGCCTGAAAATTACAGTGGACGCAGCACAAACTGCTTTTGATCTTTCGAACCAGCTCTATAATGCCGGGTATGCCAGCTACCTGGATGTAATCCAGGCCCAGTCATTGTTGTTCTCCTCACAGGTTAGCCTGTCGCAGTCGCAAAGCAATGAGCTTACCTCCATCGTGTCACTCTACACGGCACTGGGCGGAGGCTGGAAATAAAGGAGGCAAAATGAAAAGCAAACCTTTCATTTGTGAAAAACCAGTCTTAGCCCTTCTGCTTTTTTTGATGATTGGAGCCCCCCTGACTGCCCAGGAAATCAGTGACAGTACGACGGAAGTGCTCAAATCGAAAATTTTAGGAAAACTGAATCATTTCACCTTCGGCATGTACATCGATGCCTATTACAACTGGACATTAGAGGGAGACCAGGACACTTCGAATATTGTCCCCTACTCCTCAAACTGTCCTGTTCAGGATCAGATCAGGATGAACGTTGCGGCACTTGAGTTTTATTATAATGCAACTAAAGTCAGGGGAAAACTTGTATTCCAGTATGGGGATGCCCCTAACCTGATGGCATCTGCCAATTCACAATGGATCAAGACCATCAGACAGGCCAACTTCGGGTTCAGGATTGTTAAGGATTTGTGGGTTGATGTTGGTTATATTTTCAATCCCATCGGATACGAATCCTCCTGGGCCGTATTGAACCAGATCAGTTTTGTCACTGTGGGTGGATATTTTGAACCGGGAAACGTGCTGGGCGTCAAAATCTCCTATAAGTTAAATGACAAATTCAGTTGCGGAGCAATGGTAGGAAATCCGTTCTCTCTGGCCTATGCGCAGAATACCCATATGGCAGGGCTTCTTTTCCTCAACTACCAACCTTTGAAGAATCTGAGCATCAGCTATAATAATTTCTTTGGAAACCAGGCGCTTTATGATGCCGAAATTGATAATAATATATTATACAACAACATCATTATAACATGGTCACCTCATAAATTAGTTGACCTTGTCGGACAGTTTGATTTCGCTGGTCAGACAAACTCTACCAAAGCCCCTGATACGACGAATACTGCATTTATGTTCTCAGGTTTTCTGCAGGCCAGGTTTTCATTTACAAAGGTTTTTTCCCTGACTGCCCGTTATGAGGTATTGAATGACCCCCATGGTTTCCTGACCGGAATCAATCCCAATACCGATCGTGGCCTCCTTACCAACGGATTTTCTGTCAGCCTTGAATATAAACCCATTTCATTCGGCTACATTCGTGTTGCCTACCGTTACCTCGACGGATATCGCGGGAGTAAAATCTTTGTCAGTTACACCAGCGACATCATGCAGGCCATCATCTTTTCGACCGGGGTGCGGTTTTAATTGGTAAATTTGTCTTTTAAGACAACCAGAGATTATGACCCGCAAAGAAATTGAACAACGCTATCACCGGGTGTGTGATTTCGTATTCAGGGAGCAGTTGAAAAGCGCCCTCGATGAACTTGAAAAACTCATCCGGTTCACCACAAAAGCTGATTATTTCTATCAGATCGAAACATTTGCCGATAATTATCGCACGTTGCTTCACTATGCATACGATGGTTATCATGATCCGCAGCAGAAATCAATACTGAATGGACTTTGCGCATCGATCCTCGCCGTAGCCGACGAAATCATGCAAACGCTCCTCACACAGGAATTGCCTTCCAGAAGATCGGAAAAACTATCCCTTTTCCATGAGTTCGGAGATGATCCCTTAACCATATCAGGAAAGGTCGAACAGATTTTTTTTAACCGGGAGGTGAGCAAACTCATCGAGGAGACCGACCTCGACGGAGATGGACCTATTTCTGAAACACCCATTCCCATCAGGCATACTGATTATATTTTCAAACTGATCTGGCTTTCCGAAAAAATGACGCCGGAAAATATCACGCTTCTCCGGCGGATCAGCCAGTCGGAACAAATTCAATGGCATGAGAAATGCCTCATGGTCAGTGCACTCACCCTCAGCCTGCTGAATCATTTTGATCAGCATAAACTCCTGCTGCTCCTCGAATTCACTGAACCCCGGCAAGACCAGGTATATCAGCGGGCACTTACCGGACTGGTTCTTGGCCTGCTGGTTTATGAAAAACGGCTGGGATATTATCCCGAACTGGTGGAAAAGCTGAAAAAATTCAGCAGCGATGAATCCTTCCTTCCTGAAATTGAGCTGATCCTGATGCAACTGCTGATGGCACGGGAAACCGATAAAATCACCCGTGAATTTGAGGAAGAGGTCCTTCCCGAGATGAAAAAAATGATGCCCAAGATCGAAGATAAACTTCAGCTTACCGACCTAACCGATGAAGAGGAACTGGAGGGAAAGAACCCCGGCTGGAAGGATATGATCAATGAGGTGCCGGGCCTGTTCGAGAAGATTGAAAAATTTTCAAAGATGCAGATGGAGGGTGGCGATGTGTTCATGAGTACCTTCCAGCAGCTCAAACGATTCGACTTCTTCAATTCTATGAGCAACTGGTTCGTCCCCTTTCACCGCGATCACCCTGAGATCAGCAAAAGCTTTTCGGATAAGGAGGAGATCAACATACGCCTGCTCGAAAGCCTTGAAAAAGCTTTTTATATCTGCAACTCAGATAAATACTCGTTTGCCATTAATTTCAGGGCCATTCCGGATCAGCAGCGGACCATGATCGTGACAAATTTCGAAGCTGAATTTGCACAAATGAAGGAGATGGCCTCCGAAGAACAGGTGCTCGACCAGTCACTCGCCTCCAATTCGATTTTCATTCAGTATATCCAGGATCTTTATCGTTTCTATAAATTATACCCGTTAAAACAGGAGTTTGATGACCTGTTCCATCTTCCCCTTCGTTTCACCAACCTCTTCATTTTTAAAAACATCCTTGAACGGGATGGGTTTACTGAAAAAGTGGCCTTCTTCCATTTCGAAAATGATCATTACAACGATGCCATCGGCGCATACGAAGAGCTGATGTCGAAAAAAGAACCACGCAGTGAATTCTTCGAAAAGGTTGGTTACTGCTACCAGAAAACGGGACGGTTCAGGAAAGCAGTTGAATTTTATAAAAAGGCTGAACTCTTTGATGCCGACAGGCAATGGATCCTGAAAAAACTTGGTTGGTGCTGCCTTAAACTGAAGGATTATGAACAGGCCCTGCGCTATTTTAAAGATGCATCCGCCCTTCAGCCCGAAGATGTCACCCTTCAGATTCAGGTAGGCCAGTGTTATCTGAACCTGAAGGATTACGACGGAGCACTGCACCAGTATTCAAAACTCCGGTTTTTCAGCCCCGACAACCTGAAAGTCCTTCGGCCCATCGCCTACTGTCAGTTTGTTGTGGGAAAACCTGAAATGGCAGCTGAGATCTATGCTCAGATCCTGGGAATGACTTCGAATCCTTCGGCATACGACCTGATGAATGCAGCGCATATCAAACTCTGTCTGGGTGAGCGGAAAGAGGCACTTTCTCTTTACAAACAAGGTCTGTCTCTTCCCTCGCCGGGTCGCGCTGAACTTATGAATGCTTTTGATGAAGATGCGCCATACCTTGTTAAGAACGGAATCCCGTCATACGAAATCCCGCTGATCCGCGATTACCTGCTAATTCAATCCGAACCATGATTTTTTCACATAAACTGTCATGAGGAAAAAGGAGATTGGGTTTTTCCTGCTTCTTTTCGTGGTCAGCCTTTTTTTAACATTCCGGATTCACAAAGAGAAAGGGCAATACAACTATCGAAGCGAAATATGGGCAGATCGCGCAGGTTACTATATCTACCTTCCTTCCCTGTTCAGGTTTCATTTTGATGCCAAAAAATGTCCTGAAAAGATCGATGAGAAAACAGGATATGGATTCCTGATCGACAAACACAGGAATACAATCAATACCAAATACAACTACGGTGTCGCTGCCCTGATCTCCCCTTTTTACATAACAGCATCTGTGATTTCTCCCATGCTCCATGTTCCGGATGAGGATGGATTTGGGCTGGTTTATCATAAAATAGTCAACCTGGCGGCCGTTGTTTATCTCATGCTCGGACTGTGGTTCCTGAAAAAGTTCCTCTCCTTTTATTTCAACACGGCGCTGCAGTTTGCGATCCTCCTGTTTACCTATGCCGGAACCAACCTCCTGTTCTATTCGATCGAAAACACGCTGATGTCGCATGTTTACTCCTTTTTCCTGTTCAGCCTGTTCCTGTTTTTAATGAAACTGTTTCTGGAGAGCAATTTCAGCTACAACTATTTTTTAGGGCTGAGTGTGACCTTTGCGTTCATCGTCCTGATCAGGCCAACCAACGCACTGGTGCTGAGCCTTCTCTTTCTGTGGGATACAGGTAACATGGCTGGTGTAAAACAAAGAATCAGGATCTTTTTCAAACCAAAATTCCTGGTCACATTTTGCATTGGGCTATTCCTTGTTTTCCTCCCGCAGATGATCTACTGGAAATATTCACGGGGTGGATACCTGGTCTATACCTATGAATATGACACCTTCTCAAACTGGAATCATCCGAAATTGTTGGAAGTATGGTTCTCAACCATCAATGGTTTGTTCCTTTATACCCCGATGGTCCTGCTTATGGTCATTGGAATGGGGATCATGATTGTAAAAAGAATCCAAAACGGGATATTGACCCTGGCTCTCTTTTTTCTCATGAGTTATATTTTTGCATCCTGGTGCAGATGGTATTTTGGCTGTGGTTTTGGACAGCGCTCCTATGTAGAATATTACGCCATTTTTTCCATCCCGTTCGGATATTTTCTGCGTGAATCCTGGAGGATTCGAAACCTTGCCATTAAAATTCTCGGTGGAATCCTCTTGCTGATCTTCACCAGTTACAACGGCATGATGAGCCTGAAATATGACCAGTGCTTTTTCGGTTCAACCTGGGATTGGGCGCAATTCGGCAGGCAATTGGAGCAGGCTCACCTGCTCTGCCTGAATGACAGGAAATATACGTTTGAGAATGATCTGGAGAATAAGGCATTGCCTTACCTCGATCACACTTCCGATTCAGTATCCTTCTCCGGGATGTTTTCCGCAAGGATATCCCCTGACAGGGAATATGAGGTAATCTATTCCACTCCGCTGAAGAAACTTGGGAAAGGGCCCCATAAAAGCATCGATTTTTGTTTTATGGCCTTTAATCCGGGAAACCAAAATAACAAGGCATTCATCGTCTGCTCCATCGATAAAAGCGATGCCAATGTTTACCTGCAATCAAATCCGATGACCCCTGTTTTTACACAAAAAAGGAGATGGCAAAAACTCAGTTTTCATTTCCTGCTTCCTGACCACCTGAGCGGCAACCCTGACCTGAAGCTCTATTTTTGGAATCCGGAAAGGTCCTCCTTTTTTGTTGATGATCTTATGCTGGAATTTCATTAATTTCTGCTTTTTGAGTTTCATCTTTCTTTGAAAATTGTAACTTGCAGCCCTCATTCAGTTAACATTTGAATCTATGAAGTTCAGCGCTGTTCAGATTGCCGGAATGCTCGATGGGACCATTGAAGGGAACCCCGAAGCGACCATCTCCACCCTGTCAAAAATCGAAGAGGGCGTCCCCGGATCACTCTCCTTCCTTTCAAATCCGCTGTACACGCCGCACATTTATAAAACCCAGGCATCCATTGTGATTGTGAACAGATCCTTCGTGCCTGAAAATCCCATCAGCGCCACCCTGATCCGGGTTGACAATGCCGACATCGCCTTTGCCAAGCTCCTGGAGGTTTACAACCAGATAAAATATGATAAAAAAGGGATCTCCAAACTCAGTTCCATTGACGGATCTGCCCGATTGGGCGCCGATGTGTATGTTGGTGATTTTACGGTGCTGGGCGAAAATGTGGTGATTGGAAACAACGTCAAGATATATCCGCAGGTTTTTATCGGCGACAATACCATCATCGGGGATAACACCATGCTGTTTGCCGGCGTCAAAATCTACTCAGACAATAAGATCGGTAAAAATTGCATTCTTCATGCCGGCGTTGTGGTAGGAAGTGACGGATTCAGGTTTAACCAGCAGGATGGAGAGAACATCAAGGTTCCGCAGATCGGGAATGTGATCATCGAAGACAATGTGGAGGTGGGCGCCAATTGCACCATCGACCGGGCTACATTCGGATCCACCATCATCCGCCAGGGAGTAAAACTCGATAATCTCATCCACATTGGCCATAATGTGGAAGTCGGCGAAAATACCTGCATTGCAGCGGGGACAGGGATTGCAGGATCAACCAAGGTCGGGAAAAACTGCATGATCAGCGGCCATGTCGCCATGACAGGACATATTTCCATCGCCGACGGGACCATCCTGGGCGGAGCAACCGGGGTTTCAAAAAGTCTGACCAAGCCAGGTCAGATGTACCTTGGCACACCGGCACTGGAGGTGTCGAAATTCAGAAGGTCGACCGTACTTTTCCGCAATCTCCCGGAACTGGCCGAACGGATCGACAAACTGGAAAAAGAGCAGAAAAAATCCGTTTAACTTTGTATGATTGCCCTGTTTCTTACAATCATTCATATGCAAACATCCCCATGAATACCAGGAAACCAAAATCAGCAAAACCAGTTTAGGATAAATCTTCAGCAAAATCTGACAGTGACCAGTTTCCTATTGTGGGCATCGGCGCTTCAGCCGGCGGATTGGAGGCATTGTGCTTTCGGCCAGAGTCAAGTTAATACAATTAATATAGATTGTTAATAGATTGTCGGTGGTCAAACAAAATCGGCAGAAGGTGGTAAAATTGATAATTTTCTCCACTGTAATCAATTCTTACCAACCTTGTCAAAAATGCCATTAAATTCACTCAGACAGGCTCCGTTGAATTTGGATATGAGAAACAGGGAGATTACCTTGAGTTCTTTGTGAAAGATACCGGTGTGGGCATTCCTCAGGATCAGCAGGAAATCATTTTTACACGATTCCGGCAAGGCTATGACTTGATAATATTAATCGCTGAAGATGACGAGGATTCAACCGCCTTTATCACCACCGTGCTGAAAAAGTTCAGCAAAGAAGTTCTAAAAGCCAAAACCTGCGTTGAAACTGTTAAGTTATTTAGCAACAATCCGAGCATTAATCTCATTCTAATGGATATCAGGATGCCCAAAATGGATGGATATGAGGCCACGCGCCAAATCCGCAGGCTCAACAAGGATGTGATCATCATTGCCCAAACAGCTTATGGACTTTCAGGTGACAGGCAAAAGGCAATAGATGCGGGATGCAATGAATATCTTTCAAAACCCATTGACAAAGATGAATTACTGCGGTTAATGCAAAAGCATTTCCAACGATAAGCAAGTAAAAAAATTGATAATTGGAGCTATTGACTTTACAATGTCGGATCACTATCTTTGATTTGTGATTTAATAACCATTCCCGATGACCAGATGGAAGAGATTTATTTTGCTGCGAAAATGGCGGATTGGTTTAATGGTAACCATCGCTTTTGTTCTGATTATTTTGTTGGGTTCCTTTTTTATCCGTTATGAAATATTCAAACTCAGGAGCGAAAAGAATGATGAATTTGCAGCCATTTCCAAATTGAAAATAAACCAGCTTGTTCAATGGCAACAAGAGCGTTTTGGAGATGCAACTGTCCTGTCCCATTTGCCGTTTTTTATCAGTTTGGTAGATCAATGGCTCCATAATAAAAATAATGTTTATATCAACCAAAGTGTCAAAGAACGCCTCGCTGTTTTTTATCGGGCATATGGGTATAAAAGTATTTGTCTCTCATCGGTAAACGGTGACCTTCTTTTAACAGTGGGATCATCAGCCCATTTTGATGCTTTCATTTCAGAAAAAATTGTTGAAGCCATCACCTTAAAGAAAGTCACTTGCACGGATTTTTATTACAGCAAAGAAGAAGATAAGATTAATTACGATTTTATTGCTCCTTTGGTAGATGAAAAGGACAAGGCGATCGCCGCATTGGTGTTTCGAATCGACCCGGAAAAAAGTTTGTATCCTCTTATTCAATTCTGGCCCACACCAAGCAAAACATTTGAAACCCTCCTTGTCAGGAAAGAAAAGGACAGCATTGTATTCCTAAGTGATTTGCGATTTCTTCCTAATTCTGCACTCAGGGAAAAAATACCCATGACAGAAACTGAGCGGCCATCAGTTCTTGCAGCGTTAGGTCGCACAGGAATGTGGGATGGAAAGGACTATCGCGATGTCGATGTGGTTTCGTATCTGAGCTCTGTACCTGTTACCAATTGGTTTATGGTGACAAAGATTGATAAGGGTGAATTTTATAAGGAGTTGTATCGCCAAACCACTTTTTTCTTCTTAGGCTTCGGCCTTTTCCTGCTTCTCATGGCCGCCGGATTCACTGCACTGTATGGCAATCGTCAAAGAAAAATCATCCGGGAATTATGGAAAACTTCAGAGGAACTTGCCACTACGCTTCACAGTATTGGAGACGCAGTCATAAGTACCGATAAACAAGGGAAAGTTAATTATATGAATCAGGTTGCCGAACGATTAACCGGCTGGACTTCGGCAGAAGCAAAGGAAAAAAACATCGCTGAGGTATTCAAAATAATAAACGAAGACACACGTACAATTTCTGCAAATCCAGTGGAAGCAGTGTTGCTGAAAGGAACTGTCGTTGGTCTTACTAACCATACACTGCTGATTTCAAAAGATGGAAGGGAAATATCCATTGCAGACAGTGGAGCCCCCATTAAAAGTAAAAATGGTGATATCATCGGCGTTGTTTTAGTATTCCAAGACCAGACTGAAGAAAGGGAAACCCAGAAAAAGCTCACATCTTCTGAATTAAGCTATCGTCGCCTTTTTGAATCGGCGAAAGACGGGATTCTTATCCTTGATGCTGAAAACGGAATGATTATAGATGTAAACCCGTTTTTAGTTGCGTTGCTGGGTTATTCAAAAGAGCAATTTCTTGCAAAGGCAATCTGGGAAATTGGTTTTCTCAAAGATATTGTTGCTAATCGAGATAAATTTCTTGAACTTCAGCAAAGAGAATATGTCCGATATGAGGATTTGCCGCTTGAAACGGTAGAAGGGCAAAAGAAAAATGTAGAGTTCGTTAGTAATGTCTATTTTGCAGGTAAACAGAAGGTTATCCAATGTAACATACGGGATATTACCGATCGCCTTCACGCTGAGGAAGAATTGCGCACAACAAAAGATTATCTTGATAATTTGATAACCTATGCAAATTCCCCTATCATAGTTTGGAATCCTGATTACGAGATTACAAGGTTTAATCATGCGTTCGAACATTTATCAGGTTATAATGCAGATGAGGCACTGGGAGAAAAATTGGATTTTTTATTTCCCAAGTCAAACATCAAAGAATCACTTGCCGAGATTGAGAAAACTTCCACTGGTGAGCATTGGGAATCGGTTGAAATTCCAATTCTCCACAAGAATGGTCAAGTGCTTATTGTTCTTTGGAACTCAGCCGCAATATATGAAAAAGGGGGTAAAAAGATTATAGCAACTATCGCACAAGGACAAGATATTACCTCTCGCAAGCAAGCAGAACAAGAACTCGAACAAAAAAATATTCAACTTAATCAGGCGAACATCGAAAAAGACAAATTCTTCTCAATTATAGCCCACGATTTAAGGAGCCCGTTTAACATCTTTCTTGGCTTTACTAAATTACTGGAAGATGAGCTGCCAACAATGACACAAGAACAGACTCAAAAGATTGCCGTGACTCTGAGAAAATCCGCAACCGGCCTTTACAGCCTGCTTGAAGACCTTTTGGAATGGTCGAAGTTACAAAGAGGTTTTATCTTTTATAATCCTGAATCAATATTATTAAAGCAAAAAGTATTGATTGATACAGCTTTGGTGAAAGAGTCGGCGATTAAAAAAGAAATAGATTTGAGTTATGATATCCCGGAAGATATAATGGTTTTTGCTGATGAAAAGATGCTTGGCGGCATTCTACGTAATTTAGCCAGCAATGCGATGAAGTTTACTCCAAATGGAGGGAAAGTTACTATTAGTGCGAAGCCAATTCCGTCCGAATGGGTTGAGATTTCGGTTAATGATACTGGTATAGGAATGAACAGGGAAATGATTGAAAACCTTTTTCAGATTGAAATAAATACCAGCCGTAAAGGTACTGAAAACGAACCGAGCTCTGGATTTGGCCTTATTCTCTGCAAAGATTTCGTAGAAAAACATGGAGGAAAGCTATGGGTTGAAAGTGAAATTAATATAGGAAGTACTTTTTATTTTACCCTATCGAAGGCAAATGAAACGGAGCCAAAGCCCATTGGTCAAGATTTCCCTTCAGATTTGAAAAAAAATACACAGGCAAAAAACCTGAAGATATTAATCGTTGAAGACGACGAAGCATCAAGAATGATCCTTTCCATCTCATTAAAAAAGGATAGAAATGAAGTGCTTGAAGTAAGAACAGGATTTGATGCAGTGGAAGCCTGCCTCAATCATCCCGACATTGATTTGGTTCTGATCGATATCAGGCTGCCAAATATGGATGGATATGAAGCCACACGACAAATCCGTCAATTCAACAAAGAGGTAATCATCATTGCCCAAACAGCCTTTGGACTTTCAGGCGACCGTGAGAAGGCCATAGAATCAGGATGCAACGACTATCTTTCAAAGCCCATTGCCAAAGATGAATTACTGGGGTTAATACAAAAGCATTTTCACAACTGATAATTCAAATTGTTGACGATACGTGCCATCGATACATTTTCACTAAAAGAGCTTAAAAGATTCCATTGAGTGTGGTGAACTCCGCTACCAATCTCTTGGGGATATGTCTATGACCAGGAAATAAAGTCGATGAAATTAAGTCATTATTAAGAAAACCGTCTGCCATACCGTCTACCACCCTCAAAGAAAAACCCCGTAAGCCATTGACCTACGGGGTTTTATGTTATATTCGTTGTGCCCGGAACAGGACTCGAACCTGCACATCCATACAGACACTAGTCCCTGAAACTAGCGCGTCTACCAATTCCGCCATCCGGGCATTTTCCCGTACAAAGCCATTCTTCGCCTGTACGGTTCAGGGAGTGCAAAAGTACGCTTTTTTTTACTCGAACCAAGAGTCAATTTGATATTTTTCAAATTTCTTTGCCCTGCATCAGAATGGGCTGCATTCCAGGTACGCCGGGTTCCGGTCAGGACCAGTTTCACTCCTGCAGGTGGCAAACCTGTTCCTGCCCGCGATGCGCGTACCTTTAAATTCAAGAATCAGGCTGATCTCATGTGCGCCGCCTGTTCCCTGAAGATTACTGGAAACCTGGATATCATAGCTGTACATGAATTTGAGGTTCATGGTCTCAGAAATAATGTACCGATAACCAGCGAGCACCATCAGTGCTGTAGTCGCCCCATATACCGATGTTGTCTTAAAATAGCCTCCAAGGTAAATGTTGTATTTCAACGCATTCATCCCGACCTGCAGGGAGTTCATCCCGTTTTGGTTCTGAAAGATGATTCCTGGATTCAGACGAAGAGGATCACCGGCACCCTTTACCGGATTTTGAGATGAACTGGGACCATTTCCCAGGGAAATGACAACATCAAGATGACCCACATATTTCCGTGGCAGCGGGGCTTTCAGAACCGATATGAACGACTCATCAGGCTGAAAAAGATGATCCACTGCGAAACCTGCTGTCCCGGTGAAATTGCCGCTGTTGTTCACAAATTGTACCAGCCCGCCTACGCCGAAATCCGCAAAAATACGCTTCTGGTCATCGGGCCCGATCAATTGCGTTGGATAAATATTGCCATATTTTCCACTCAACTGGTCGCTGAAGACAAAATCATTCCACTGAAGCCATTTCTGAATTACGGAACCTTTGATCCCAACCTGGCAGATAACATTGTAGGAAACCGGAATCCTGGCTGACAAAGAAAGTCCGACCGAGAGATTTTTAATAAATCCGATACCTTCGTTATCGCGATTCACCATAAGCCCTATCCCACCAGACCCCGGCAAATTGCGATCCCCGAAATCACCCGAAAAATAAAGGGTCTTAAAATCAACAGGCAGGTTTGGCCACTGGTCACGGCAGGAGAGCCTTGCCCTTACGCCGGCATTAAGTCCTGTGAAGGCCGGATTGTAATAAATTGGCGCATTGAGCCATTGTGAATAGTTCGGATCCTGGCCTTTTGCAATGGAAAAAAGCAGTACCAGGTTTAGGATAATCCATGCCGGAATCATACGTATTGTTTTCATGTTCCCTCCATCTTTTATCTAAATAATGTGACCGTGCCAATCGTTTTCCCGGCCCCTTTTCCGATATTTGATCCTGTCCACACCGTGCCATCCCTGAATTCTGCCTCCACTTTCCATAAATAGGTATCCTGGGGCATAAGTTTCCCGTTGACGGTTCCATCCCATGATTCAGTCGGAACCCCGCTTTCATCCAGGGCAACAGAGCTCCACATCAAATGGCCCCAGTTATCGTACACATCTATCTTGAATCTCTTCAGATTGATCCCTGCAGGTTTAAAAACTCCCGGCAGGGAACTTGAAACAGTGGGTGCAAACCCGTTGGGGATATACAATCCCTTGAACATCATCTGGTAATTCAGGACGGTTGTATCAATGCAGTTCAGATTATTTCTGGCAATGAGCCGGATCAGATAGGTGCCATCGTCAAAATAGGTAACCGTCGGATTTTCCTCCTCGGAGGACTGGCCGTTTCCAAAGTCCCAGAAATAGGTATCCGCGTCTCTCGATCGATTTTCCAACAGGATATTCCCCTTCCAGGTGTTTTCATTGTCACTGATTCCGAAGTCAGCTACTGTTTTAAATACATGGGCTTCAATTTCATTGGATTCTGTACTCTTTGGATTTTCGAGATCCTTGATGAGTGTGGTTAACAGAACACAACTCACCATGTCGTGATCAAAGAGGGTACTGTCGACATATACCGGTTCATTCAATCCGACTTTCATCCCGTTTTTCAACCATCTGTACTCTGGCGAAGAGCCGGCGTTGGATGCTATCGCGTGAAATGTCACCACGGTCCCCGAACATATTGGGTTCCTGTCGACATTGATGGATATTGCAGGTGAATCTTTATATGACCCTCCAACGGTAATCATGCCAACCTTTAAGTTTGAGCAACCCCTTTCGTTCTGGGCTGCAACGGTGAAATAATAGTTCCCGATCTTAAGCCAGATGACAGGTATGGCATATCCGATATTCCCGGATGGAAAAACCACCTCCGTGGAATCAGCCTCTACTAGCAGCGTATAATCCTTGAAGATACGCCACATATAGGTATCTCCTGGTAATGCCACAACTCCTAAACCGTATAGTTGCCCCTCCTGCACCACCTGGTTGATCTGGGCATTTACATTCGTTACAAGAAGTAACCCTATCAGGAATATAAGCTTCAGTCTTCTATGACCACTCACACCGTGCATCTTGTTAACTTACCACCGGGGCATAATACCTGCACCCAGTATGAATCTTAATCAAAATGGATGATTCATCCACTTTGCATGTGATTCCAATGTTAAACCAGCTCCCGGTATGCCTCTTGGGCATACCGGGAGTGGCTGGGAAAGATCACCTGATCAATCCCGAACATGCTTACCGACAGGTTATTACGGGTTCTTAACAATAAATGGTCCGGTAGCCGGATCCGGTGTAATCGTCGGACGTGCCTTGATGGTTTGGTTTACACTTTTCCCAAAGGCCACTTCCGGGTTACAGTCGGTTTCAGAGATAACGTCGTCCAATGAGGTTGCCCCTACAGTGATTATCCCATCTACAGCCAGGGTAATGGGTAAATCGGCCAGGGTTTCAAAAGAGTTATTGGTAATATCCATCTTGACCCAGATCTTAGCACTGCCATCGAATGCGGCAGTGGCCAGGTCTGTAGATGTTGCAACATTTCCGGCAAGGGTTGTGGTATGAGGGCTGGTGAACAATGAGTCGGTGCTCCAGGTTACCGCCGTAAGTGCTTGCACAGCATCAAGACCTGTTATCCTGAACGAAGGAGTCCAGGTCCCTGTGTAGTTCTTTGCAGAAATCCTGGCATACACTGAATTCACGCCATACTGGTAGGCAACCGTTGGCGTTCCCGGAGTAACTATGGCAGAACTTACATCAGCTGCACAGTAGTTTCCAGTGCCGCCTGCTCCTCCCATCGGGTAAATGGCAAGCAGGAACTTGTTGATAGGCTTGATTTGCCATACTTTCATGTTCATGGCATTGCAGATTCCATTGCTCCCGGCGAATTTCACAACCAGGTAGTATGGATTGACAAGTCCGTTAACAATGGCCTGGGCTGTCCAGGTAATAACAATCTGATCCTGTCCAACAGCCGGGGCATTGTATGTTCCGGTGGCAATGATCTCAGCGCCCGGGGCCGGGACGACGCCGGTTGCGCTCATCAGGTCGACATTTGTGGTTACATACCAGGTATAACTGCCGGTGACCCCGTTGTATGGCGGGTTCCCAATAGCAACTTTATAGGTATAAGGCGATCCAGCAGCAGGAGATAAAGGTCCCGGGGTGCAAACCGGCTGTCCATAAACCATTCCCATACTGGTAAGAAAGGCTACTAAAACGAGAAATAATAGATGTTTTTTCATTTTTTTAGGTTTTAACTGGTTTAACTGATTCATTTTCATCTCATTTTCATTTATTCTAATCTTAGGTGTTTCATAGGCTTGTGGTTTTTTTTATAATTCATTAGAAATTTCTTGTTATTGAAGGCCTTGGGTAAACTGTAACAACCACCACCGGCCGGTTGGCAAGAGGAGTAAAGTTGCCAGACTCATCCAATAGCCAGTAGGTGACCGTGCTGTTCCCTAAGGGAAAAATAATATTTTGCGGGTATTGTGAAATTTGGCCTGCTCCTGAAATGACGGCACCTCCGGCAAGGGTAATCCTCCAATGAAGAATCAGGTCTGCAGGGGATGTACAATTATCGGAGAAAGTAGAAGGGTCAAGATCGAATGTGGTTCCTCCGGCATAAAAAGTATACCAGTCGGGGCGGATGGGTGTAATATCGCCGGCCCAATCCCAGAAAGCGGTTACAATATCCTGTACACACCATCTGACAGGGTTTGGGTAATTTGTAAACAAAGGGGGAACATTATCTACAACAGTGACCGATGCTGTCGTAATTGCACTGCAGCCATTGTCATTGGCGGTGATTGTAAACAGGGTGGTCTGAGAAAATTTAGGAGTGGTGCTGTTCAACACTCCTGCAATAGGATTTACTGTCCCTGATGCGGGGATTCCGGTGAGATTTATAGTATTATTTCTGACCCAATTGTAGGTTGTTCCCGGATTATTATTGGGAGTTTCCAGGACGATGGGCGTGATTAAACTCCCCGGGCATACTGTTTGTGAACCTGGCATAGCGGTGACTGACATGTCACAGATACTTTTCACAACAATACTGTCAATCCTGCTGAATGCATTGGAAGGCACCATTCCGCTGCCCTGGGTTGGAATGTTGCTTGTCATTATCCAGCGAATGAAAACGGAAGGCTGGTCGTTGCAGGCAGCAGGAAGATTCACCAATGGCATTGGGAACCAATGGTTTCCAGTACTCAGTGCAAAGGACAGGATGGGGATCCAGGCACCCGAAGTGCCGATCTTATAATCTACAGAAAAATCTCTCGGACCAAAATCCCCGGCGGTGAAAGATTGCAGTTGTGCCTCAATCGTCAAACCTACATAACCAGCCGAAGAAAATTCTATTTGCCAGAATTTCGTATTGGCACCATTATCCCATTGATCGGCGGCAGCGCAACGTGTTGCAATTCCATCCTGATTAAAAACGACTGTTCCTGTTCCTCCCTGGGTTGTAATTACCTTTCCCAGATTGTCGGGGGTACCACCATCCGCAATTGCATCATCCGGATTATTGGGAAAATGCCACTCAACTACCGTGGTCTGGTTCCATGCTTCAGGGCACAGTGTGACTACGAATACCATCAAAATAACAATACGAAAATTCGCTCCCCTGGAAAAAAACGATATAGCCGAACGCAGCCGATTTGCCAGTCGGTTACAAACGAAGGGGAGGCGAAATAGACCCGTCAATGGAGTAGGTTAAGAAAATTAAAATAAATGAATTGCAGTCCTTAAAGGCAAAAGGCATGCCGGACGGCCAGATTCAAAAATACCAGTCAGTTAAAATGATGTATTTTAACCACATATGTATTTTGAAAAAGATCAGGGAAGAAAAGAAGCCCGGAACGAAGTGGGATTAAGCGCGATAAAACCGCACAATTGTTCGATTCTACGATGGATTGTCGAGCTTCTGGATTTTGATTTTGAACTTAGACATTTTCCTGATCAGGGCATCGCGGGAGATCCCGAGTGCATGGGCCGTTTTAATCTGGTTATAATCATTTTGATGCAAGGTATTCCTGATGAGCGCAATTTCGGTCGCTTCAAGGGTTCCTTTGAAAAACACCTCCGTGCCTTGCAACCCCTGCTTTTGTTTTACAGGGAAATCACCGACTCCCAGCGCACCTCCGTTTGACAGAATAACTGCACGCTCAACCATGTTTTTCAGCTCCCTTACATTTCCGGGGAAGTCATATTTAAGCAGTTCATTGATAACCCCATCGTCAACGACAGGAGTAGGCTTATTGATCTTTTTTGAGAAGTCGGCAATAAAGAAACGCAGCAATGGTTCAACATCCTCCGGTCGTTCCCTGAGAGGCGGAATATGGATTGTTAAGGTATTTAACCTGTGCAGAAGGTCCAGCCTGAATTTTTTCTCATCAACCAGCTTTTCAAGGTCATGGTTGGTCGCCGAAATGATACGGAAATCAGTTTTTACTGGGTCCGTCTCCCCTACCCGGGTTATCTGTTTTTCTTCTATGGCCCTGAGCACCTTTGATTGGAGGTTCAACGGCATATCGGCGATTTCATCCAGGAATAAGGTTCCATGGTCGCAAATTTCGAAAAAACCCTTTTTATCATTGAAGGCACCGGTGAAGGCCCCCTTTTTATGGCCGAAAAATTCACTTTCCATCAATGAGTCTGTAACAGAACTGCTGTTAACCGTATAAAGTAAATTATTTTTACGGTTGCTGGCATAATGAATGATCCTGGCAATATTTTCTTTCCCAGTGCCGCTTTCTCCGGCAATCAAAACATGGGTTTCAGGGTAATTCGCCGCTTTCAGCGCAAAATCAAGAACCTGCCTGATCGCGTCACTTGCCCCTACCATCTGTCTTTCAATTCGCTCCTCAAGGCTTTTTGAGATCAGGGAACTTTTCTCTTCCATCTCTTTTAATCGCTGCTGTAATAGCAGAAATTTCTGCGTTCGTTCAATGGAGATCCTGATATCTATCTGGCGGAAGGGTTTCCTGAGATAATCAATGGCACCTAACCGCATGGCGCTGATTACAGTGTCCATATCCCCGTGCGCTGAAACAACAATGACTTCGATGGAAGGGTATTTTACCTTTACTTCTTTCAACAAATCGAGGCCATTGATGCCAGGCAAACGCACATCGAGAATTAACAGATCAATGGGATTACGTTCCATCACAGCCATCCCTTCATTCCCGGTATTGGCAATATAGGGCTTATATCCCCGGTTCCTGAAAAATTCCTCAAGTTCCTCCGTAAACTGACGCTCATCATCCAGGATTAGAACACGCAGCTTATTTGTCATCATTGGTTTTTCGATTTATCAGGTTTTGGCATTACGATCCGGAGCGTGGTGCCAACTGAATATTCACTTAACACCTCAATATGGCCTTTCATCTCCCTGATAATTTCGAATGAGATGGAGAGTCCAAGTCCGGTTCCTTTGCCTGCCTCCTTGGTTGTATGAAAAGGTAACATGATCTTATCCAGTTCATTGGATTTAATACCTATTCCATTATCGGTTACGTCCACAATATAACTTCTTTCGTCGCAATAACTTTTCACTCTGACATAATTTGGTTTGGCTGCGTCGAATAACCTCTTTCTGTCTTCAATGGCATCCTTGGCATTGATAACAAAATTCAGGATGACCTGCTCAAATTTATAGGTACTTCCCACCACCATTTTAAGAGATTCATCAAGCTCGAGGCTTAGTTCAATCCCGGCGTGCGTCAGTTGTCCCGAAATCAAGGCTATGGCGCTTATTATGCTCTCATTGATGCTGAATGCTGAAAGCACATCCCCGTCTGTTGTCCTGGAAAATTTCCGGATGTTATCGATGATTTTGTCGATTCTCGAAAGATTTTCGAAAATTTTATCAGCTTTATTTTGCAGGTATCGGGTGTCGATCCCGCTACTCATCGCTTCGTCAAGAAGATTTTCGAGCCCGATTGAAATTATATTCAGTGGCTGGTTTATCTCATGTGCGATCCCGGCTGCCATGACCCCCAGCCCTGCCATCCGTTCGGTATGAACCAGCTGCTGCTCCATTCTCTTTCGCTCTGTGATATCACGCATGATGGCCATGAGCGACTGGTTGTCCCCATTTTCATCAAAAATCAGTGTCGTGCTGATCTCAGCCAAAAACTGTTTCTGGTCTGCCGTGTGCAGTGTGAATTCAACATTCTGTGTTAGTCCCTGTTCGAGGGTTGTATTAATCAACTTTTGAAGGCGGGTGTGCTCTTCGGGCGGAAATAAGGTGACAATATTATTCCCAATGCAATCTTCTTTGGCTGTAATATTAAACACCTTCAATGCGATGGAGGATATTTCAATGATCCGGCCATCCAGATTCATGATGATAATTCCTTCCGGCGAAGCATCGAGCAGCATCCTGTACATTTTTTCTGATTCCCTGATTCTTTGTTTCTGGCGATAAAGCTCGAGCAGGATGTTAATTTTACTGACCAGAATGTTCCTGTGAAACGGTTTGATGATAAAATCGATAATCCCATGCTGATAATACTCCTGCAAATGCTGCCCGTAAAAAGAATAGGCCGTCACAAAAATAATAGGGACCAGGCCGCCGGCATGTGCTGAATTAATTTCCCTGGCCAGTTCCTGTCCCCCCATCACAGGCATCTCCATATCAATCAGGGCAAGCGCCAGGTCTCTGTCCCTTATTTTTTCGAGGGCCTCTTTCCCTGATGTTGCTGTAATGATATTGACCTCCAGGCCCCTGACAGCATTTTCAATAATCAGGATATTGACTTCGATGTCATCGACGATGAGAATTGTGGGATGATTATTCTTTTCCATTTTTTGTGTTCCATGCCAATAACATTCAAAAATAACAATTATTATATAACTTTAGCTTTTGTTTGCTAGAACAGGAACCATCAGCTATGAAACCACGGCAAAAACACCTGTTTCTTTTCATACTTTCTGTCATGCTATCCAAGGATGTCATCCTTGAAGCACATCCGGATCATGGTCCCGTTCCTGATTTTGTCAGAGTATATTCAGGAAATCAGGCCACCATCAGGAGTATATACATCCTGGATTCCAATTGCAGTTATTTTCTTACCGACCGGATTTTCGCCCGAACCGGTAGCACCTGGAAAAAAATGGATCTCCCCGTGGCCCAGAACATCAGCCTCCTAAGCCTGACTGCTAAAAACATAGGATGGTTCACTGTAAATACCGAAATAAATACCTCGGATCTGTATTATTTTAATCAGGACAGGATCGAGAAGATCAGGTCCCCGTTTGCAAATGAAATCTGTGCGGCCTTCTTCCCTGAGAAAGAACTGGGAATTTTTGCAGGCTGGGGAGAATTGGCGGTCTATGCAAAGGGGCAGTTTGTCAAAATCCCTCCCCCTCCAACGTTAAGTGCGATCATCAAAGTATATGGAACAAATCAAAAAAATATCTGGCTGCTGAATGGTGCCAAAGAATTGTTTCATTTAAAGAATAACCTGTACGATCGAATTCTGCCACACGAGCAGATAAAGGATTTCTGCTTCTCCGAAGCGGAGCATGGATTTGTGTTATGTGAATCTTCGATTTTCGAAATCACCGGCCATCAATCGAAAAAAATCATTGACCACGATGCATTGTTAAAGGTAACCAGGCTGGCCATAATAGATCATAACGACCTCTGGCTGATTGGTGAAAACGGATTGATCCTGAATGTCCACGATGGAATGCTGAAAAAAACCGACAGCAAAAGGAGAGAAAACCTCAGGGATATCGTTGTTTCCGGTCAGCGTGAAATATGGATTACCGGGGAGAAGGGGTTGATCCTTTACTCAGGTCTGAAAAAATTTCCATCGTGCCCGGAAAATAACGACGGATTCACAAAAAATAGGATTTATGCTTACGGTGGTGGCCATGCCGATGATGAATATGGTGTAGCCATCGCTGATTTTAATTCCGACAATAAAAAAGACATTTACGCCGTCTGTATCTTTAACCCAAATCGCATGTATATCAATTACATGGATTCAGCCAGTGCAGTTTTTCCAGCGCCCCTGTTTAAAGATGAAGCTGTAAAAAGAGGCTCTACGGGCTTTTCGAAAAATCTCACCCTGACAGCGCCCTCTGAACTCCATCTGGGCGTGGCTGCAGGCGATATTGATAACGACGGCGACCAGGATATTTACCTATGCTCACTGAATGGAAAAAACAAGCTGCTCATCAACAATGGCAAGGGCTGGTTCAGGGATGTTTCCGATCAGAAAGAACGTGGCTGTGAAGACTTGAAAAGATCAAATACAGCAGCATTGAGCGATGTTGATAACGATGGCGACCTCGACCTTTTTGTTACCAGTGAAAATGGATCCAATAAACTTTACCTGAATGATGGCACCGGCCATTTTAAGGATGTGACAGCCCGTGCGCGTCTTTCTTCGGTGAATGGAGGCATGTGCGCGTCGTTTTCTGATATCAATGGTGATGGGTTGCCGGATTTATGTGTTTCATTCTGGTTTTCAAAAAATAAACTTTATCTGAACGAAAGCAAAGACGGGCATGTGAAGTTTCGCGATATCACTGCGCTTACCGACCTTTCAAAAGCAGAACCGGTACGAAGCAATGCAGTGGTATTCGCCGACATAAACAACGACGGCTCTCCCGATCTGTTTATCGCCAACCGGAATTCTCCCAACAAATTATATCTGAACGACGGGAAAGGTTTGTTCAGGGATGTTTCAGCCAGCTATTTTTCAGATAAGACCTTCCTCAGCAACGGAGCTGTGTTTGCTGATTTTGATCTGGATGGGTACCAGGACCTCTATCTGGCTAACGTGGGAGAAAATATACTCTTTAAGAACGTTAACGGAAAATATTTTGTGGATGCAACCGATCGGTTCGGGGCCGAGTTAAGCGGATATTGCACCGGCTGCGCAACAGGCGACATCGACAACGACGGAGATTTGGATCTGTATGTGAGCAACTACATCAATGGGAATAGTTTGCTTTTTATCAACGACCTGGAACAAATACATTCGGTGACATTCGTATTGCAGGGAACCAAATCGAACCGCGATGCGATCGGCGCTCAAATTACGCTGTATACTGCTGATCCTTCAACCGGCATGAAAAAGATAGCGGGATACCGCGAAATCAACGGGGGAAGCGGATATGGATCGTTATCGGCTAAAGAGGCTGTTTTGGGTTTGGATCCGCGTAAAACATACGCTGCGAGCATAAGGTTTCCTGCCTCGGGTAAAACAATTGAAGTCGAAAACATTCATTCGGGCGATCGTTTGCAAATTGTGGAGGAAAGCGGGTTTCCTGGAAAGGTATCTCTGGAGTTCAAGGCAATGAAGCGATTCTTCATTGATAATGAAAACCAGATGGAAATTTTTAAATACCTGCTGGTGTTGGGATTAATGGTCCTTTCCCTTTACTTCCAACGGCACCGGCAGGTCATCCCTGCGAAAACACTGTTTTTCATTTACCTCCCGCTATTCCTGATGTTTTTTCTTGTAAACCGCGCATTTTTGTATGAAACCCTGGCGATCTCCCTGTCCATTCCTGTCGGAATGGTGCTGTTCAGCCTCGTAATCTTACAATTATTTTCAGAAAGGATCCTTTTAAAACGGAAAGTGGTAAAAGAGAAACAGGAGATCCGGGAAAGCATTTCGCGCGATTTGCATGACGACCTGGCATCCACGCTTGGAAGCATATCCATCTATGCAAACATGATGAAAGAAAACAGCCCCTCCAATGAAACCAACCGTTTACATGTTTCACATAAGATTGCTGAACTTTCGCAAAAGGCACTTCAATCGATCACCGATATCATATGGATTACCACGCCAAAGCACGATCTGTTGAAAAGCCTTCTTTCAAAAATCAGAAATTATTATTTTGAATTATTCAATGATAACAAGATCCGGTTCTCATCGGAAATTGAAATGGCCGGCAAGGATGCTGTTTTGACTGACAAATTCCGTCACAATATATTTTTAATCCTGAAAGAGGTCGCGAACAACATCATACGTCATTCAAAGGCAGACCGGGTATTTCTCAAAGCCGGGATTGAGGATGGCTGCTGTTCAATCGAAGTTGCGGATAACGGTTGCGGCTTTGATGCAGACTTAAAAAAAGAAAACGCTTCGCTGGGAAACGGCCTCATCAATATCAGCCGGAGGGCCGAGGAATCGGGGATTCAACTGGAGATTCATTCTGAGGTCGGGTCAGGCACACAAATTACCCTTACCTTTAAAATAGCACAAACAGGTCATTGACTGTGCCTGCAATAACCCTTAACTTGCAAGCTGATTTTGAATGCCTTTAGTGACCATTGAAACAGAAATTTTAAAGTGATGGGAATTTCGGTCGGCATCGTTGAAGATAACAAGGATTACAGGGAGAGCCTGACCTGGCTTTTGGCTTCCGATGGGCAATTTAATGTTGATTGGAGTTTTGATTCTGCAGAATTGGCGCTGGAACACGGCACCGAGGTTGATGTTATTCTTTTAGACATCAATTTGCCCGAAATGTCAGGGATTGAAGCCATTTCACATCTTAAAAAGAAATATCCGCCGGTTCGCATCATCATGCTCACCATCCTTGAGGACGACATGAATGTAGTCAAATCGATCCAAAATGGCGCCGATGGATACGTGCTTAAAAAAACAAACCCCCTGAAAATCATGGAAGCACTTCGGCAGGTTTATGAAGGGGGATCACCACTGACCCCCTCCGTTGCAAAACAACTACTCAATATTTTCAAATTCAGCGCCCCTCCTCCCGAATCAGATTACCACCTTACAACGCGCGAAAAAGAGGTTTTGACCATGATCGTTTCAGGCGAAAGCACCGAGAATATAGCCATAAAGCTTTTCATCAGCCCGGAAACTGTCAGGAATCATTTCCGGCATATTTATGAGAAACTCCAGGTACACACCCGATCGCAGGCTATTTCAAAAGCGATCAAAGAACGGATAAAGTAGCCCTTATCAAACCTCACGATGATATCAAAATGACACAAACGTGTCATTGATTTTTGTTTTGTGATGGTCTATTTTTACAAAAAAACCGAAACCAAAATAATACACCATGAAAAAAGTTACACTTTTCGTTCTCATGTTCATTTTAAGTATCGGCGCCTCCGCCCAGGATAATAAATCCCAGGCTCCCTTGTTTAAGGTAATGCTGAATGGCCAGGAGCAAGGGCCATACAATCTTGAGCAACTCAAGCCAATGATTCAAAATGGCCAGTTGACAAGAAATACCATGGTATGGCAGCAAGGTATGTCAGGGTGGAGTGAAGCAGAACTGATTACGGAAATAAATGAATTATTTAAGGTTGTACCCTCTGCCCAGGTCATATCCGCCTCCGACACGATTAAAGCAATGCCAGATAAAAAAGTTAAGGTTAAAAATGCCTATTATTATAAGAAAAAGAGCACCATAAATATGAGTTTTGGGGGCTTTGAATTAATTTTCGGCGGACTTATGGTCGGTTTAGGTGCAGTTGGCAGCTCACAATACAATGGAGCGTACATGGCCGTTGGTGGAGCCGTAGCGACATTGGGCGCCGTGATGCTTGGCATAGGCATTTCGCAAAGAATCAAGGCAAAGAAACTGTCTAAAACAGAGGGAAGAATCACGTTAGGGCCAGCCACTTCAGGAATAGGATTGGCAATTAATTTTTAGCCTTCGTGGAGGGCTGCCTTTCGTTCAACGGATTGGTCATTTGCATAAAGTAAGCGGGAAGTCCATCCCTTTCGACCATGATTTGGGATATTGAGAGGAACCATGATATTTCTCGGTCAATTCCGGAATATAGTCGTTCAGATATGATTCAAGGTCCTTTATGGTGACTTTACTGTTATATTGTGAAGCGGGGGCCTTACAGCTCAGTCCCTGCAATAGCGCGTAGGTAAACACACCATGGCCCAATTCCTTGAACTCCGTTGCATACTGTTCGCTTCCGGTGGAAGCAATCAGGTAAGAGCCTGTCGAACGAGCCAGTTGGAGAACTGCTTTTTCTTCCGCAGCCCCACGCATGGCGAAGGTTTCAACCGCAGCCCCGCTCTGGCATGCATCCAATAGAAGAACCTGCTTTTGGGCTGGAACTTTTTTTGATAGTTCCCGCAATTCTAAGGCTGAGATGCCTTTTTCCCTCAAAAGCTCATCTTTGCCGTAAAGCTGGGTTACATCCGACAATGCAAGGAAAAAATCTTTTGGGATATCAGGGCTTCCTTCACTCATCACCCCATGTCCTGCATAAAAAAGCAGGAATGCATCCTGTGGTTTCGACTGATTCGTTATCCGGTTAAATCCCGCCAGAATCGAATCCCTGATCGCCTGTTCGTTTTTATAATAACAAACATGAATGGACCTGAAAATATCCTTCGAGGAACTGTTAATCTTATCAACGATACTTGATGCATCAGCAACTGCATAATTCAAATTATAACTGGAATTCTTGTATTTATCAATTCCAACAGCAAGGACAAACAATCTCGATTCCGCCACAGTTCCTGTGTATGAAACGTGAACCTCCGCCGGAGCGCTCTGATAGCCATTTTTGGAAATAGCAACAGCCTTCACCGTATTGCTTCCGGGAAGCAGGGTTACCGAATAATTCACACCCGGTCCAACTGCTTTCATACCCCTGGTTTCATCACTTACCAGTTTGTCATTGATATAGATCCGAACCTGCTTGATCTCATCCCCATTATCCTTTAATGAACAGGTAATCTGAAGCGTGGCGCTGGTGGCCTTGTAGTCGGGAGAAGGACTTGTTATTTTAATCTCAGGAGAAAATTTCACAAGATCATCGAGGTTAACCTTATTTGCCTCCAGAGTATTCGCAAAAACCTGGGTCATCAAACTGGGGGTATACATCTGATCATAGGTGTTGGCAAGCGGGATTTTATTATAACTGCCAACCCACCGAAGATGGTCAATGGCGCCTTTGGTTCCCTCCATTCTGCCGTCGGGTGTCACAAAAGCATAATCCTTTTCCCCCCAGGTATAAATATAAGCCACCGTTGTATTGGTTTTGGTCGAAAATATCTGAGTTAAATTCTGCATATCCGTGATTAATAAATATTCAGTGCCAGGCAGCTTTTCAATCAGTTGAAGATCGAGGGCGACAGAATAACCTGCACTTGAAAAATAGATTGCATGGCCTACAATATAATCCTTGGTTTGTGTTTCAAACAGTAATTCCCCATCCCTTACCCGGTATTTTTTTATGTTTGTTTTGTCGACCAGATATATGTAATCCCGGCTGAAACAGATATCATGAAAAGTACTGTTAAACGTTGTGAGATACTTGATTTTCCCATTTTCTATCGTGAAGTAAAAAGATTTTGATTTCCGGTCCTTTCCTGTCTTTTCGACCTTTAATATTTTTGAACATACAGCAAAATTCATTGAATTGGGGGCAACTTTGAGATCGGTCAGTTTCGATCCGCAATCATATACATCAATCGGAGCAGTTGATATTAAATCCCATAAATAAACCTTGTCTCCATCAATGGTTAAAATATTTGACCCGTGGTTACAGAACCTTGTGTTCCCTTCCTCTTTGGGAACAGATTCCTTCAGGTCCCTCGCCTGCATGAATTTCTTTTGACCGGTATATAACTGCAAGTCTGCTGACAAAAAAGTACTGTCATGAATTATATCTTTTGCCCATTCCTGAATAAATGGAAATATCTCATTGATTACTTTGCCTGTGATCACGTCAATATATTTATAGGTTATGATCCCGGCATTTTTTGCCGCATAAATCAACGTCTTTCCATTTTCAGTCAGTCTGAACGGTATGTCATTTCCCGGTAATGTAAATGATTTGATCATCCTGAAGGTCTTGACATCAAAAACAAATACCGATACAACCAGGCGCTTGTCAACATCCTCGTAATAATATGATTTGATGATGTATTTGCCATCGGGTGTAACGAGTAACCCTGAATGTGGCTCCTTGTTTGTTTCTACCGATTCAAGATAAGCAACTGCCTGGGCCTTTAAGATATTGGAGAAAAGGCTGTAGCAGATAATAACCACCAGGACAAACAGATTGATTTGAACTATTTTTCTCATAACAGC
>SESG01008191.1_pt1 | contig 47283 bp, 25 predicted proteins | sample 3171421 | NCBI WGS metagenome assembly SESG01 (sample SAMN10866946, study PRJNA518727) | freshwater metagenome | biome: subpolar coniferous forest; feature: holomictic lake; material: water; isolation source: holomictic Lake 227, 6 m and 8 m depth | place: Canada: near Kenora, Ontario | collected...
ACTCACCGCGGAGCCGCGGAGAACTCGGAGTTTCGCTGAGAATATTCCCTCTGCGAAACTCTGCGTTCTCTGTGTCTCAGCTGTGAGCCTTTTTATTATCTTAGCAAGGAATAAATTAAGGTTTCACATAAATAAAAATATTTTATGTATCCACACATAAGAATATTTTACATACTTACAATTCTGCTAAGTATTAGTTTTCTAACATCAGGTCAATCCAGATTTTCGACTTTTGACAACCTACCCGGAGTCAACAAAAGCTATAAACCTGCTTATAGCGCTGATTATCCTGATTGGGCAAAAATGATGTACCAAAAAGACATCAACTTTAACACAGTCAATGCTGAATTCGAGTCTTATATTAAATTGAATCCCGGGGAGAGAAGCGCGATCATCCGTTATTATAAAATCTGGCGAAGAGCCTGTGAATCATATGTTGCCCCTGACGGAACGCTGCATCTTCCTGATCTTACTCAATATTATGAGAACCAAAAAAAAGGACAGCTTGCCTATAAATCAAAATCACCCAAGGCCACTAACTCCAACGCCAACTGGACCTTCTTAGGCCCCAAAGAGACCTATTGGCTTAATGAAAGCGGTTCAGCAACGGCACCCCTGCCCTCAGCCTATCAGGCCAACGTTTATTCCTTTGATGTGGCTGCCTCCAACAACGACATCCTCTATTGCGGCACTGAAACGGGCTATGTAAACAAAACCATTGACAAAGGTCTGCATTGGACCTTATTAGGACAGGATTATTACTTTGGCGGGGCAGTTACTGCAGTGGCTATCAACCCGACAAACCCGGATATCGTATATGTTGCCGCCGGGAACCAGGTCCATAAAACCATTGATGGTGGCTTAAACTGGACACCCCTGCTCCAGACTTCGAATCTTTTCTATGCCGACCGCCTGCGCCTTGACCCCTCAAACATGGCCCGGCTTTATGCTGCTTCAGCAAGCGGTTTGTATATGACATCCGACAGTGGCGCCAGCTGGTCACAGAAATGGTCGGATCCTGTATATGATATTGAGATTAAACCCAATGACAGCAGCATCATTTACGCTTTAACCAAGGCCAATGGAAATTTTGCCATGATACAGTCGACAGATGGCGGACAGACATTTCTCATTCAATCCAGCTTTCCGTCTACTTATGCAGAATCCAGCGGGGGACTTTTGGCTGTCAGCCCTGCCAATCCTGAGATGTTGATGGCAGTATTGCTCAGTGCAAACAATATACCATACCTGCTAAAAGGCACTAATGCAGGAACCATGAACTGGAGCCTGCTGGCTACCGGGCAAACGGGCAGCCTGGGCCTGAACAACGGCCAGGGATATTTCGATCTAGTTCTGGATGTATCGCCGCTCAATGAAAACATCATTTTGGTGGGCACAACAACGCTGTATAAATCGACGAATGGTGGCGCTACCTTTAGTGCAATTGGCGGCTATACCGGTAATTTCAAAATTCATCCCGACCAACAGGATATTAAAATGCTGGCATCCGGAGAAACCTGGGTCTCTACAGATGGCGGCATGAACCTCACCACCGACAACTTCGCCAGTGTCCTGAATCACAAAATCAGGATCAACGGTCTGATCGGCTCCGACATGTGGGGCTTCGACCAGGGCTGGAATGAAGACCTCATCGTTGGCGGACGTTACCACAATGGGAATACCGCCATGGCCGACTTTTACCAACCCAAAGCATTACGAATGGGGGGCGCTGAATCACCCACTGGTTGGGTCATCCATGGGAGAAGCCGCCAGGTAGCTTTTAATGACCTTGGTAACGGCTGGACGCTTCCGCTTACGGCAGAAGGCCCGCCACAAGGGCGCTTTATCTTCAGCAAATACCCCAATATGGAAGAATATGGTGGAAGACGTGGCAATATGGTGTTTCATCCCAATTATTACGGCACAATATACCTCGGAGAAGGAAGCGGATTCTGGAAAAGCACTGACAGAGGAATTAGCTGGGACCTCCTTCACGATTTCCCCAGCACTGTAAGATATCTTCAAATCAGCCAGTCAAATCCTAATGTAATCTATGCAGATGTGCTGGACAATGGCTTGTACAAGAGTACTGATGGCGGCATGAGCTGGACCCTGAAACCCGCATTGACTGCGGCACCCAATGGAAGTGCTTATTGGAAAGGAAAGCTTTTCTTTGCCATCTCGCCTTATGATGAGAACATGATCTATGCCTGCCTTCAAAATGGTAGCTGGTCATCGGATATCGGAAAAATTTTCCGCTCCGGTAATGGCGGTAACAGCTGGGAAGACTGGACAGGAAGCCTGGATGAATACATGAAATGTATCGTCGTGCAACCTTCTGCCTCGGGGGAGGATCTCGTATATCTCTTCACCAACGCCAACAACGGCAAGCCTGGCAGCGTCTATTACAGAAAACCGGCCATGGGGAATTGGGTCGCTTTTGACGAGAACTACCCCGCAAGCATGGGCGTTAACCTGGCATTGCCTTTTTACCGCGACAGTAAGCTGCGCGTGGCAGGTAATGGCGGCGTCTGGGAATCTCCGATGCAGGAAGAGGAATTCTTTCCCATCCTCAACCCTTGGATAGAAAAAGCACACTATAATTGCATGCTCGACACCTTATATCTTGAGGATCATTCTATCCTCAATCACAGTGGAACGACCTGGCACTGGGACATTTCTCCAACGCCATCCTATATCAGTGATCCCAATGCCCGGAATCCAAAAGTAGTGCTGGGATCTCCCGGCTCATTCAATTTACATTACTCAGTAACCGTCAATGGGCTATTGTTTGAGAAAACACTGAACAACTTTGTCTCAGCCACCACCTGTCCGTCCATCGACGACTGCAGCAATCCGGCAGAAATCCCCAAGAACATCTGGGTTTTAAAATATGCTGACAGCCAGGAGATCAATTATCCCGGCCTGGCAACAATGAGTTTTGACAACGACCCGAATACGATATGGCATACAGCATGGAGCACCGGTGATGTTCCTTATCCCCATGAGATCCAGATCGACCTTGGACAATCATACCGAATTTATAGTTTCACCTACCTCACCCGCCAGGATGGTGCCAATGGCAGGATTAAAGATTATGAGCTGTATATCAGTGATGACAGCCTGAACTGGGGAAGCCCTGTTCATATAGGCCAGTTCGTAAACACATCAGCACCACAGACAGTTGTTCTGGATTCTTCAGTTACAGGACATTATTTTCGTTTGAAAGCTTTATCCGAAGTTAACGCCAGCCCCTGGGCCTCGGCTGCTGAGTTTAGTTTTGTAGGATGCAAAAACGCAATAGGAATCCATGATTATATCGCTGAGGACTCTTCTATTCATGCTTTCCCTGTCCCGACAAATGGGATTGTGAGTATAACAATGCCGAAAGGAACGCATTTCAAGTATAGAATGATATCAAGCCTTTCCCAGGAACTTGAACGTGGTGAAATCAAAGATGCAGGAACACACTATTCTTTCAATTTATGTGAGCGAAAACCAGGAATGTATTTCCTGATTCTTTCTGATGAAAATGAAATAACATACAGGGTGAAAATCATAAAAAAATAAACAATGATTATGAGGAAACAATTTGGATTCTTTTCGTCTGTAATCATATTGATTAGCCTTATAGTTAGTATTAATCTGCAAGCTCAGGAAAAGAATGAAATTCCCGGCTTAGACAACTACATTTCCAACCTGTTTAAAAATTTACAAACCGGCACAATGCCGGGAGCTTCGGTATTGATTGCCCAAAACGGAGACATTATTTTCCAAAAAGGATTTGGGTATGCCGATACTGAAAAGAAAATTCCGGTCACTCCTGACACAAAGTTTAAAATAGGGTCAATTTCAAAACAATTTACAGCTGTTGCTATTCTCAAACTTCAGGAAGAAGGCAAGATAAAAGTTGAAGATAAATTATCTAAGTACATCCCTGATTTCCCTCGTGGTAATGAAGTAAGCATTTATCAGCTGCTTACCCATACATCAGGAATCCATGATTATAATTCGACACCCAATTTTGACATGTCCAAACCTGTCAATCCGCAAGCATTGGTTGATATTATTAAAAAACTTCCTTTCGATTTTAATCCTGGCGAACGCTATTTGTATAACAATTCAGCTTACTTCATTTTAGGTTATCTCGTTTCGCAACTTTCAGGTAAAACTTTAAGTGATTATTTAAGCGAAACATTTTTCAAACCTTTGGGCATGAAAAATACAGGTCTTTATGTATCCAATATTGTATTGAATAACGAAGCGCAAGGATACAGCATGAATGGAGAAACAGTAAATAAAGCTGACTTTCAGGAAATGTCGTGGACCTTAGGCGTTGGAAGTATTTATTCCACCACAAAGGATCTTTATCAATGGAACGAAGCTATTTTTAATGGGAAAGTATTATCAAATGCCACTTTAAAAACAGCTTTCACACAGACAATTTTAAAAAGCGGGGGCAGGGTTGACTATGGGTTTGGTTGGTTCTTAAGTGCCAACAGAGGACTCAATTTCATTCAACATTCAGGTGGTGTCTCTGGTTTTTGTGGATATCTTGAACGACAGCCGGAAAACAAACTAACAGTTTGTGTTTTGCTAAACTCCCTCCCAACACCCGAAAGTAGTAATCCAATTATAAATGGTCAGGCAATATCTGTATTTGTCCTTCAGAATAAAATGGAAAAACAGGAGCGCTATGTGGGTAAAATTGTCAGTGAGACCCTATTGAAGAAATATGTGGGCAGGTATAATTATGGTCAAGGGATGGCCATGCTGGTAACATTGAAAGACAAACAATTATTGGCACAAATGACAGCCCTGGAAGCAAGTCCTTTGACACCCATTTCTGAAAATGAATTTTATTTCAAGGCCAGGAATGCCAGAATCAAATTCGTAACGGACTCATCCTCTATTGTTGATCGTTTATTTCAATATCAAGACGGTCAATTCTTTGAAGCCACCAGACTTAAAGATGAAACTACTGTAAAAATCAGCCCTGACTTTTTTGACAAATTGACCGGTAAATATGATTTTGGAAACAATTACGTAATTGAGATACGGAAAGAGAATGATAAACTATATGTATTAACGCCATATATGCCTAAATACGAGTTACTTCCCACCAGTGAATTGGATTATTTTGCCATGGAGGTTGCCAGTAAGATCTCATTTGTTTTAAACAAAGAAGGAAAAGCAGAATCCTTAAATTCAACACTTGACGGGATGATATTACCGGCTAAAAGGCTTAGTAATTAAAAAACACAAACGTTAAATGAGTTAATAATCCTCGGCCAAAGCCAGATCGAAGGGTGTTTGAAATTTGGAATTTTGGATTTTGTTTGGATTTTGTTATTTGGACTTTGGTATTTACATTCATAATGTATCAATATACCAATTTTCAATATACCAATATACCAATGGAAGGGGTGGGGAATTATTCAGTTGGTGTTAAAAATGAGAAATGTAATTCAATGGCATACTATCCTCCGTAGTTCACCAGAAAAAGTCTAAATTTGAAAAGCATGGGCTTCCGTATGTGCAACATGGATAGTATCGCAGAGGGATGCTGTTTTTTTTAAATACATTTCATGAGAAAGTCAGGTGTTTTTTTTTCAATTATTATTTTGCTCCTATTTTCATATATAGGATACGCGCAAACGACTATTTATGCAAATCCAAAGGATAAATATAATACAGGCAATCTGATTCAATATGTAAATCCTTTCATCGGGACGAAAAATATGGGTCATACGTTCCCTGGCGCTACATGTCCGTTTGGGGCAGTGCAGCTTAGCCCGGAGACCAACAATCCAGGGATGTATATCGATGGAAAATACAATCCGGAGGCCTACAGATACTGCTCCGGGTATCAATATGAAGACAGCACTATTTTTGGGTTCAGTCATACGCACTTCAGCGGCACCGGTCATTCTGACCTTGGCGATTTACTGATCATGCCTGAAAGCGGGGCTTTACAACTGGAACCAGGCAATGCAAGAATTCCGCACAGCGGTTATTATTCCAAGTTCTCACATAAAGACGAATATGCGGAGCCTGCCTACTACAAGGTATTGCTGAAGGATTATAACATCCTGGCTGAGATGACAGCAAGTGACAGGGTGGGATTTCATCAATACACATTTAACAATTCCGACAGTGTCCATATCTTATTGGATATGATGGCGAATATCTACAACTACGAGGATAAAAACATCTGGACATTTATTAGGGTTGAGAATGATTCTACTGTAACAGGTTATCGTCAAACACGGGGCTGGGCGCGCACGCGGACGGTGTATTTTGTGATACAGTTCTCAAGGCCATTTGTCTCCTATGGCCATAAGAAATATGACAAAAGTCCTTACAAAGGCTTTTACCGGAAATTCGATGAAGCACAAAACTTTCCGGAGATGGCGGGACTGAATATACGGGTGTATTTCAATTTTGGGGTAGTGAAAGGTGAAAAACTAAAGGTGAAAGTGGCGTTGTCGGGGGTGAGCACAGATGGTGCGATGAAGAATTTAAAAGCTGAAATTCCGGATTGGGATTTTGAGCGCGTAAAAAAAGAAAGCCAAAAAAAATGGAATAAAGAATTGTCGAAGATCGAGGTGGAGACGATGACTTCTGAAGACAAAGTCACCTTTTACACAGCCTTGTATCATACGATGCTGAGCCCTGTTTTCTATCAGGATGTTGATGGGAATTACCGTGGCCTGGATCAGAATATTCATCACGCCGATGGATTTACCAATTACACCATTTTCTCCCTTTGGGATACCTACAGGGCTTTGCATCCTCTTTTTAACCTCATCCAACCCTCCCGCAACAGGGACATGATTCAGTCGATGCTGGCACATTATGAGCAGAGTGTGCATCACATGTTGCCGATCTGGAGTCATTATGCCAATGAAAACTGGTGTATGATCGGTTATCATGCGGTATCAGTGATCGCTGATGCAATCATTAAAAGAACCTTCTATGATCCGAGGGCGCTTGAAGCGGCAATCAGCACTTCGAAGGTTGGCTATTTTGATGGTCTTTCTTCCTATCTGAAACTTGGGTATGTTGCTGAGGATAAAAGCAATTCTTCGGCATCAAAAACCCTTGAGTATGCCTATGACGACTGGTGTATCTCACAAATAGCCAATCGGACAAAAGACAATGCAATTGCTATTGAATATTCAAGGCGGTCAGAAAATTATCAAAATATTTTCGATGCCTCTATTGGCTTTATGCGACCGCGGCTTTCTGACGGTTCCTGGAAGAAAGACTTTGACCCGCTTAACACTGAAGGCCAGGGCTTTATTGAAGGCAATGCCTGGACCTATAGCTTTTTTGTACCGCATCAGCCTGAAAAACTCATTCAGCTCATGGGCGGAGATCGGAAATTCATCAACCGCCTGGATTCTTTGTTTACAATGAAGCTGGATGATAAATACATCGAAAAAACCGAGGACGTGACACGCGACGGCATCATAGGGAATTACAACCAGGGGAATGAACCGGGGCATCACATTCCCTATCTCTACAATTTCACTTCTGAACCCTGGAAGACTCAATCACGTATTCGAATGATCATGAGCAGCATGTACGGAAGTAATGTGGATGGTCTTTGTGGTAATGATGACGCCGGGCAGATGTCGGCCTGGTACATATTCAGTGCATTGGGGTTTTACCCGGTGACTCCGGGCAGCAGCCTATATGAGATTGGCAGTCCCCTGGTGACAAAGGCAATAGTACATTTTGAGGACAATGCGACCCTGGTGATCAAGGTTGAAAACCAATCCAGGGAAAATGTTTACATCCAAAAGATCCTCATCAACGGAAAAGAGAGAAACCAGCACTTCCTATATCATGAAGAGATCAGACAAGGGGGCACGATTACGTTTGTGATGGGGAAGAGGCCGGCTAAGAAATTGTTCTTTTTATAGAGGGTTTTGCCTCATCTCCCGGCACCTTTGGTGTCACTGCACCTCATCCAGAAAATGAAGCTTATCAGAGCTTTTTCACCAAACTCAGCACATTTTTTCCGTCCTTCCGCTCATAGCTGACTTCATCCATCAGTGTTTTCACAAAGTGAATGCCCAGGCCTCCGATCTGACGGTCTTCGACTTTAAGATCAAGGTCAGGCTCAGAAGCATTCAACGGATCGAAGGCTTTGGCGTCATCGGTGATCTGAACATAAAGGTCATCACCTGTCTTCTCAATATTTATTTTGATGAGGTGTTCGTTCTCGTCTTCGTATCCATAGAAAACAATATTACTAAAAACCTCCTCCAAAACCACATTAAGGTTCATGATGGTTTTCAGCGGCAGCTCCCATTCCTCCCCCAATTGCTCGAGGCTAAGTTCCAGTTTCTCAAGCTGATCAATACTGTTTTTTAAATCGATGCTGATGGCTCCCATGTAATCAAGCGTTTTCTAATGTCCGTAGTATTGAATTACCTGCACTGTGATATCATCGGATTGCTTGACACCAGTTGAGAACTGGTTTACATTGTCAATCATGGTTTTGACGATACCGCTTAAAGAAGAACGGTCGATGCTTGCCAAATCTGCTTCTACTTGCGGGGTACCATATTCTTCCCCAGCTTTATTAAATGCTTCAGTAACGCCATCTGTAAACATAAAGAGGATATCGCTAGGCAGCATATTGATCGTATTGGATCTAAACTGGTAATTATCAAAACATCCCACGATCCTGTCGCCTGTCATCGGAAGTTTATCAAGACCTCCATTACTTCTGAGGAAATAAGGTGCATTGTGGCCGGCATTGACGTATTCCAGTTCACCGGTGCGTACATTCAACACGCCATAAAAAACGGTAACAAACATGCAGGACCCATTGTCATTACACAAGAGGTTATTGACATAATTCATTGTATCCACGGAGGAAAGCCCACGCTGACCGGTAACCCTGATAAAAGTCCGGCTAACAGCCATAAAAATCGCAGCAGAAATACCTTTCCCTGACACATCTCCAATAACAAAACCCAGGTGGTCATCGTCGATCAGGAAATGATCATAGAAATCACCTCCAACTTCTTGAGCCGCAATCATCGAAGCATAAACATCAAATTCTTTCCGATCGGGAAATGGCGGAAAAATCTTGGGAAGAATCGATTGCTGAATCTCATTGGCAATTTTTAAATCACTTTGAATGTTGACCAGCTGTAGATGTTCTTTTTCGCTTTTCCGAAGATTCAGGATCTCACCCATCGTCTTATTGATCGTAATCTCAAGATCTTCAAAATTGATGGGCTTGGTGACGAAATCAAATGCACCCCTGTTCATGGCGGTGCGAAGGTTATCCATATCCCCATAAGCTGAGACCATTACAGTTCTCAGTGATGGGTTTTGCAGCTCTTTTAGTTTTAGCAAGAGCGTCAAACCATCCATTTCAGGCATATTGATGTCCGACAAGATGATCCCGATCTCAGGATGTTCAATTAACTTCGACAAAGCCTCCAGTCCATTATGTGCAAATTCAAATTCATAATCACCGTTTCTAACTTGTCTTCTGAAATTCTGACGCATCATCGGTTCCAGGTCAACCTCATCATCGACCACCAAAATTTTTACCCTATTTGTTTCCATATGTCATCTACAATTTGTTGTCAAGGTACAATTATTTTTCATTTAAGCTTCCAACATATTAATTTTCCAGATATCTTTCTGGCTCATCCTCAGAACAGGTGATATCGCGATAATGCCGGTTTGTCCAATCTCCTTTTTCAAGGCTTTTAATTCGGCTAATTTACTAATTGTCTCTTCATCACGACTTACCGGAAACCCCGTTTCTTTAAGTAGTATAATTTTTTTTGCATGAAGTGAGAGTTCTGAATACAATCTCAAGTAATTCATCATATCCATGATCACTTCCGAAGAGAAATTCTTTTTGATTGAGATGATATATTCGCCTGTCTTTGTTTGTCCAAGCCGGCCTTCCCGCATCATCTTCAGTAGCTCAACTTCCTGCGATAGCTCTACATCCAGCCATTTTCGCAGTCCTGTTTCATTCAACATGAAGACGATCATGATAATCAAAGGGATGCTGATAACAACAGCGATGGTCAGCCACAAAGGAGAAACGACAAACATGAGCTGGTTATAACCTGAATGAATGACCGCTGCAATCAGCGTTCCTTTTGCCAGTGCGGCAAAGACTCTATGTTTTGTATTTAATGAGCCCATGGTAAACATCAGGATGATGGCTGTGCAGCCTCCATGCATCAGGGCTGTGCCAAAACCACGTATGATCATCACCATAATATTCATATCCTCATATGCCATAAAATAAGTGATGTTCTCAAACACTGAGAACAAAGCCCCGGCTGCAAAACCATAGATGGCGCCATCGATCATAAACCCGACTTTCCCCTTTTTTATCAAATAGATAAAGACAGCCATTTTGAGAAATTCTTCAAGCAAGGGCGCAACATAACGGGAATAATCCGAAAATTTAAGCCAGGAAAAATCGATCAGGTCAACATTGATCCGTAGTGACAACCATGCACTGATCAGCCCCCAAATACTGGAGATCAATAATGTTTTTGTCTTGATCAGCTTAAAGCTATCCAGCAACAACAAAAGAAGTCCGAATAGAAGCACCGGCAATAAAAACAATAGGTAGGTCATCGTTCAGTGATTTAAAGAATACGAAGTGAGACCATGAATTCATCACGTGAAGGAAGTCCATTCGGGTATGCCCTGGCATATCCAACAGAAAGGATAGATTTCATCAATGAAAACAGCACCAGTTCAAAGTCAAGTTGCGCCCCGGTATTAATTGCCTGGTTCGAAAGAGTCTTATCATCAGGAACGTCAAAATTTGTGATCAGGCCACTGCTAAAGAGATTTAAGCGGGCATAGGTGACATAACCCCATAGAAATCCCATCTTTTTAAAGCGGAGGGGTGAGAGATTGACTTCCAGTTTGGTTCGTATAAAGTTCTTTCCACCAACTTCGTCGATATTGAGACCCGGGAATCCCCAGGCGTCACGGGCATTTTGTCGTGAACCTGATTTCGTATCCAGGTAATTGTATTGAAACCCGCCAAAATAAAAGTTACTAAAGGGATTATCTCGTTCTGCAAAGCCTTCTCCTCCAGCGGTTTTAATCCAGAATGACGAATTTTTCCAGGGCAATAAAAAGCCCAGGTCAAAGGTGCTGAATACCGACGGGAAGAACTCAGATCCTACATAATTGCCCTGAAGATATACCCTCCAGTCGAATCCCTTTTCATAATCAGTAGCCCCGAGTGACTTCCTCAATCGGCTGAGGTTACCGCGAACCATAGCAGTATATAAAGTCTTTTCGGTGGCGGCAATATTCTGATATCCAGGAAGTTGTTCAAGATTCCAATATCCGGAAGTACTAATTGCATAACCATAATTTAATGGCGTGAACAGCGAGAAACTTTTTTTATACGTCAAGGTCAAAGAATAACCAGCCCTGCTAAGCTTTGTAGGCCCGAAGAGGTCATAGAAATTGGCATTATTATAAGCACCTGAGAGCGAGAAATGTAAATAAGAATAATCCATTGAAGCATGAAGACGTTGTTTCTCAGGGAAAGAGTCCTTCAATAAGGTAGGCGAATAAGCCAGGTTCAATTTAAGCGCATTGAGCCCAAGATTGTCCATAAAACTGAGCTGATACCCGATACAAAGTTCATCTTTGTATCCCAGGATAGTTGGGTAAGCTGAGCTGAGTTTCATATTACGAAATGAGTTATATTTTCCCTCAAACTTCACCATAGAATCGATGTTAATTTTTGCAAGCGGGGGGAGCATCCAGGTTTCGACTTCCGGGTTTTTCTGAACGACTTTTTGCCCCAGGAGCTCAATTGCGTTGGCATCTTCAATCGGGTGCACCTTGATCAGGACAGGTTGCAATCCGTCATGATGGTACTCCATCACTACGAGCGAGTCATGTCCAATTTCCATAGGACGGAAAAAACCAGTCTCGGTATTGGTGAGCAATTCCATTTTTTTCGTAGCGATATCGATCCTATAAACATTGGAAACGCCAGTATAATAGGACGTTCCATACAAAGACTTCCCATCCTGGGAGAAGATGAAATTTGAAGCATTGTTATCAGCAAATTCATAGATCTCTGTATAAGATGGTTTGCCCAATAACAGCTCGTTGAGTTTTAAAAAGACGATTTTTTGCTTTCCATTCACGTCGGATAAGGTTGCCGACAGCAATTCCCCATCCGGTGAGACATCCAGGTTGTAAAGGTTGAGTCCGAACGGGAGGCTATAGACGTTGGAGGATTGTTTATAAGGAGGCAGCAACCTGATGACATTAACCCTACCGCTGATAGACTGAACTGCATAAAGGGAACGGTCTTTTTTGTTGAAGGCAAAGTCGCCGGCTCTTAAGAACTTTATCAGTTTCGTTTGCTTCCCGGTTTTGATGTCGACTGACCGCAATCCGCGCCAGTTGTTATTTTTATCAGAGATAAAGAGCGTTTGCGTCGAGTCATCATAGGCGATATTCGTCACAAAATACAGGGAAGGTGTGGGGACCGATGCAATCTTCTCCATGCTTCCCTTGTCAATATCGATGGCACAGATGTGAGCCAATTTCTTAGGATAGTTTACTGCAGCATAGATCTTCCTGTTTTTTTTATCCAAAAACATCCTTGACATGGAGCCCATGGCGAAAGGTGTCAGCTTTTTCACAGGGGTAAGCGGATATTGTTTTATCTTTCTGAGGTTAGAATCCTGGTGTTGGTTTTCCAGCTTAACCCACGAATCCCATTCCTTCTCCACAGACTTGTGATACACTTTCTTAAACTGCTTGGCAAAGAACCTATTGCTGGAATCGGAGCGTGAATAAAAATCTTTCAATTTTGCGACACCGTATTGGGAGGCCAGGTAAGTATTAAAACGTGTTCCATAGAGGTACGCATTGACGCCGACCTGGAAGTCGATGGCAGTCCCTTCAGTTTCAAGACCAATTGGGCGATAGAAGTATGAACTGTCTCTGACCATGGTCCTGAACACCATTTCGTCATAACCGCCCAGCGTACGTCCCATTCCGCCTGACATCCATGTCTCCATAAAGATGGCAATCCCTTCATGATACCAGCGGGGACTATACCAACGTGGGGTGGTCATATAGCTGTAGATCATGCTGAGCGGATTGTCCTGTTCTGTCATGATTTTACCACCAAGTATTTTACGATAAGTGGCATCCGTACGGCTTGCTTTGTCGCACATGACAATATGCGTGTTCTCATGACTCATCAGCCAGCTCATGCGTTCACTGGCAGGCAGTACATCAAAAGTATAGTCGAAGGGAGCGACTGCGATATTGATAAAATTCTGTGGGGTGACCCTGGCGCCGCCATTTCCGACATCGGTGAAGTCGTTGAACATGATGGTAATGGGTTCATGAGATTTATAATCCCAGAACTTTTCATGAAAAGTGATGGCATTTTGAAAACAGCGTGCAGTGTGAGGCACAAGATAAAAGACGCCTTTTGACGGATAGATGAGGTCCATTTTGGGTGTCTGATACAAAGTTAATTGTGCGGTGACCTTCAGACACGATAAAAACAATAAGCAAAAAGCAAGTCCTTTTAAATTCTTCATGGGTTCAATATGAATTGGGTAAATAGAGGCATTTAGTTATGCTCATTGGAAAGAATCATATGCAGGTTTTCAGTATTAAAAATGCTTTCTACATGGCTACCATAAATACCCACTGATTGAGAACCATTATAAGCGGGTTGAAGGCTGCTGTTAAGCGCAACCTCAAGGGGAGTGCTATTAAGTTGCTGACCGGTGTTTATTGCAGATATTCCTACAGTAGAATTCACGACGTTCATGTTAATGAAAATCATCATATCCAGTTTTCCACTTGCACTGACAGGCCCAACCGTCGACTGGAACAGGGAGCTATTGAAAAGAGCGGCATCAATTCGGTACGCATCAAAAATTCCTAATGGTGTTCCATAAATCACATTCGCGCCAATAACTCTATTCATCAGGTTAAGCTGATTTGATTCACTATTTCTTAAGCGCCCCCCCCCGTCCAATTTTTCATTAGCAGTGACATATACCAATGAACTGAGTGGCCGCCGTGAACCATCATTCAATGAGGAGCTAAGATTACCATCATTCATAAAGGAGCTTAGATTGCCTTCATTCATAAAGGAGCCAAGGGGTCCATCATTTTTAAATTCAAAACCTATGTTATCAATGTCTTTCCCGGTCAGAACGTCATTAAGATACTCCCCTGACGAAAGCAGGGTATGTGAAGCGGCGATCTTGCCATGTTTTTTATCCCCTGTTTTAACTGCAAACATAAGATTCTCGAGGACCATATGATCTCGTATTTGTTTCATGCGGATTAATTGTTCCTTTTGTTTTTGGCCAGACGCATTGTCCTTAGAGATGTACTCATCCACATATTTAATTGCTGTATTGAGAACGGAATCTCTTTTAACCAGCTCATCCACAAGTTGCACGAAGCTAAGCATCTTAAAACCAACGTCTCCGCTAAGATCCTGTTTCTTGCCATTATACGCAGCCAACAGAATCTCGCATGTCGCTTTAACGACAGGCAGATTATTTCCCAGAAAGCTGCTATAGTCCTTAAGAACCTGAGTAGCTTTCTGACAATTGGCACACGCTGAGCAAGAAGGATCAATAGGGCAGTTTTTTTGAATCTCTTTGATCCACAGGGAGTCAATGATTATTTTTTGCTGCTTCATAAAACTCCCGAAGCTCAGCACCTGTTCGAGCGTTCTGCCAACGGCAGCAGTATCTTTAAGAATATCATCCCTTAACATGATATCTTCTGTTGTAAACTGGCCTTTTCTGAGTTTCTCAGCCTTCCCGATTGTTCCTGCGGCTTGATCGCTATTGATTTTGGGCAAATAAATTGCAGCAATAAAGATGGCTGCAGCAAGCCCTACCACGATGAATACAATGATAAGTAGCTTTTTTTTCATACCGAAAAGGTTAAAATCTAAAATTATTACTTATGCTTTCAGAAACTTGCCAGGCCAGCTTCCAGGGAAGGCTCAACAGTAAAAATGTTGTTAAACCCTGCAATCTCAAAAATCTCAGCAATACTATCATTCAGGCAACAAAGAACCAGCTTGCCATTGCTTTGGCCCAGTTTTTTCAAGGTCACCAGAAGCACCCGTAAACCCGAACTGCTGATATAATCCAGTTTACTGCAATCAATTAAACAATATTTTTCGCCTGCATTCAGCAGGGCAACAATTTTCTTCTCGGCTTCTGCATAATTTGAAGTATCGAGACGTCCTACGAGTTCAAGAACCAGAACATTTCCTTGTTTACTTTCTTTGAGTTCCATAAATTATATGCTTAGATATCTATAAAATATTATTGTGAATCATCTTTATCGAAATGAATGTAGATTGGAAACCTGATCAGATATGATTAATTAAGGTAAAACACGAAAAAAAACGAAGTTTTAAACCTCCCCCCGGATAATGGGTTAAAACTCTAGGATACGTATATGCAGAAACAGCCCATAATATTGACTCATGGCAGCTTTACTCCTAAACCTGCCATGAGTCAGTATTATTCTCTCATGATTTCAACAATGAATCAGACAGAAAAAACATATTAATTGCGATCGCTGGATAGAATGACATTCAAGTTTGCCGAATTAAAAATACCTTGAAGGTTGCTTTGATACATACTCATCACCTGGGATGAACTATAAACATTTTGCAGGCTACTGTAAAGCAAAACCCCAAGAGGTGCATTATTGAGTTGTGCACTGCTGATAATTGCTGCTAAACCAATTGAAGAAAGCACAACATTCATATTCATACCAAAGATAATACCAACAACATTGGAATTTATAGCATTAGCGCTGATTAAGGAGCTGCTGATAAGAACGGCATCAATTCTGTTGGCATTAAAGACACCCAAAGGCACACCCTGTATTAAATTAACGCCAAGGACAGTATTCCTCAAGTTAAGCTGATTAGACACACTACTATTCGTCAGCACAGCACCCACGGGCCCCTGAGAACTCTGAATCACGGCAGAACCTATGCCCTGATCTTTTCCGGTAAGGACACTGTTAAGACTTTCTCCGACTGATAGCATGGTAAATGAGGCTGCGGCTTTTCCGTGTTTTTTGTCACCTGTTTTAACGGCAAACATAAGATTGTCAAGGACCATATGATCACGGATTTGTTTCATTCGGGTGATCTGATCAATCCGCTTTTTATCCGTTGAATGGTCATTAGAAATATATTCGTCGACACATCTGATGGCTGCATTAAGGACTGAATCCCTTTGAACCATCTCATCGACAACCTGAACAAAGCTCAGCATTTTAAAGCCGACATCACCACTAAGATCTTGTTTCTTGCCATTATAAGCTGAAAGGAGGATCTCACAGGTGGCCTTAACAGTGACAAGACTATTTCCGAGGAAGCTGCTATAGTCCCTGAGAATCTGGGTTGCTTTCTGACAATTGGCACAACCGGTACAGCCTGCATACACAGGGCAGCTTTTCTGAATTTCTTTGATCCATAATGTGTCAATGATAATTTTTTGCTGTTTCATATAGCTTCCGAAGGCCAACACCTGCTCCAGGGTTCTGCCTACGGCGGCAGTATCTTTAAGGATATCATCCCGCAATAAGATATCTTCAGTAGTAAACTGGCCTTTTCGAAGTTTCTCCGCTTTTCCGATGGTCCCTGCAGCCTGGTCACTTTGAACTTTAGGCGAATAAATTGCAGCAATGATGATGGCAGCAGCAACAGCTACCACAATTAAAACAATGATAAGTACCTTTTTTTTCATAGCGAAGAATTTTATTTATGTAAATACTAAACTCTCAAAAACTTGCCAATCCTGCTTCCAGAGAACCCTCAACCGTAAAAATATTATTAAATCCTGCAATCTCAAAAATCTCAGCAATACTATCATTCAGGCAACAAAGAACAAGCTTGCCATTGCTTTGGCCCAATTTCTTCAAGGTCACCAGGAGCACACGCAAACCTGAACTGCTGATATAATCCAGCTTGCTACAATCAATTAAACAATATTTTTCACCTGCATCCAGCAGGGCAACAATTTTCTTCTCAACTTCAGCATAATTTGAAGTATCGAGGCGACCTACTAGTTCAAGAATCAGAACATTTCCTTGTTTACTTTCTTTGAGTTCCATTATTAATTGGCTTAAATTCTATAAAAACATTTTCAAAAACGTAGTGCAATATACAAAATATTAAAACATGTACAAAAAACACAGCATAATTAATAACTATTATAAATAAAAAATTCCTATACGTTTGAATTTGAAATGGTACACCGTAATTTGCTTACTTTCGCAAGCAATCTATTTCTAAACAACCTTAATAAAATTCCACATGTGTTTTTCAGCAGAAGCTAGTTTCACTGCAGGTGCTGTATTATGCATTGCGGGGGTTTTTACTGTGAGGAAAGCAGCCAATCCTTCTCAAAAGTATTTTGCTGCCATCCCATTTATCTTTGCAATTCAGCAGATCACTGAAGGATTTGTGTGGCTTTCTTTTGTCAGTCCTGCCATTGCGGCCTGGCAAGTCCAGGCAACATATTTTTTTCTGTTCTTCGCGCAGGTATTCTGGCCTAGCTGGGTCCCTTTCGCCCTGATCATGTTTGAAAAGGATAAAAAAACCAAACAATTATTAATTCCATTCTTGATTGTGGGCGTGTTTATCTCTGTTTACCTGACTTACATTTTATTTAATTATGAAGTCACTCCTGAAATCAGGAAATACCACATGTATTATAACATCCATCACCCCTTTAAAACCAGGGCATTTAGCGGATTGATCTACCTGATCCCTACTGTTTTATCGACGATGGTGTCAAAAACCAAAGGAATCTGGCTATTCGGATTGTTAAATTTTATGGCCTGGGTGGTATCGAAAATGTTCTTCAATGATCACGTGCTGTCAGTTTGGTGTTTCCTGGCTGCCTGGATCAGTGTGATTATTTATTTAATCTTACGTTCCAATTCCTCAAGCCGGCTCACAATCTCGGCAAATCGTTTGAAATATACAGAGGATCGCTGAAAGGTCTTAAAATCAATTGCCGGAGTGCCCATAACGATGGAGCCTGGCACCTTTACGCTTGCATTTACGCCGCTCTGCCCGCCAATCCTCACATTGTCAGCAATAGTGATGTGGCCGCCAATGCCAACCTGTCCGCCAACCTGGCAATTAGACCCGATTTTTGCTGAACCGGCAATGCCTGATTGTGAAACAAAAACGGTATTGTCGCCAATCTCAGAATTGTGAGCCACCTGTACGAGGTTATCGAGTTTGACGCCGTTTCCTATGAGTGTCGATCCCAGTGTGGAACGGTCAATCGTGCAGTTGGCGCCAACTTCAACGTCATTGCCAATCACGACATTTCCTGTTTGGGGGATCTTCTGATAGACTTTGTTCTCATCCTGGGCATAACCAAAGCCGTCAGAACCAACAACAACACCCGAATGAAAAATACAACGATTGCCGATTTTGCAGTCATAATAGACTTTTACTCCGGGATGTAAGATACTGTCAACGCCAATCTCAACATTATCTCCAACAAATACCTGTGGAAAAATCTTCACATTGTCTGCAATCACAGCATTTTCGCCTACATAGGAAAATTCACCAACATATACATTAGCGCCAATTTTAGCACTTTTTGCCACGAAGGCATATTGAGAAACCCCGGTTTTATTCATCCGCACCTTTTCGTAAGCTTCCAGCAATTTTCCGAAGGCAGCCCTGGGATCTGCAGAACGGAGCAAGGTGGGTGTAACTGGCTTATCAGCAACAAAATCCTCCGCAACAATCAATATGCTTGCCTGGGTTGTGTATGCAAAGGGGGTATATTTAGGATTTCCTAGAAATGCCAGGGATCCTGCAGTTGCAGTTTCTATCTTTTCAAGTCGGTCGACCGCTGCTTCGGGATTTCCATCGACTACAGCTCCGATAAGTATTGCGATTTGCTGGGCAGTAAATTCCATCATTTATTTTTTTGGATAACAAAGATAATAGTTGGTGATCGTTTCCGATAAAATGGAAATATTTAGTTGGGCAGAAGCCTCGGTGACATCCGAAACGCTACCATCTTTATTTAAAATACTGATTTTATCTTTCCTGGGATTGTAGGCGTTATTTGTAATCTCGCCATGGTAAACCACATATGGTATCTCATTGATATTCAGAACGATGTCACGTTCAGCAACTTCATTTTCAATTTCACGAATATACACCGGACTAAAAGGCCTGGTCTGAATTTCAACCTTGAATAAGTGACGGTTGACGATAGCTTTACTAAGATATGACAACACTTTATCCTCAGCATTCATCCATATCTTCATACAGGTATAAATATCGTAATCGTCGAGCCTGGCAAAGCGTTCCAGGATTTCCCTGTTTTCTTCAAAATCCGACAAACTATATTCATGTTGCAAAAAGGCCAGCAGATCAGGGGTTGTAAAAATTAACACACCCTGCATCACGAGTTCTTTTGCCCGGCGTAGCAGGAAAACAAGCATTTGTTCAGCAGCCAGAACCGTTTTGTGTAAATACACCTGCCAATACATCAGCCTGCGGGCCACGATAAATTTCTCCACCGAATAGATCCCTTTTGCTTCAACTACAAGGTCATCACCCACAATATTGAGCATGTTCAGGATACGATCGGAGCTGATCACTCCTTCAGAAACGCCGGTATAGAAGCTATCGCGTTTCAGGTAATCCATACGATCCATGTCGAGTTGGCCTGATACCAGTTGATTCAGAAAGCGCTTGGGATAGGTATTGGTAAAGATGCGGGCAGCCACGCTGAGTTTTCCGTCAAATTCTTCATTCAGTTTGTTGATAAACAGCAGTGACAAATCTTCATGTGTCATGCCGGAAACAATTGAATGCTCGAGGGCGTGAGAAAAGGGACCATGGCCAATGTCATGAAGCAGGAGTGCAATAGAGACTCCCTGCTCTTCCTCAGTAGTGATTTCATGGCCTTTCAGCCTCAATGTCTCCACGGCCAGGCGTCCAAGATAAAATGCACCAAGGGCGTGATGAAAACGGGTATGCAAAGCACCGGGATATACCAGGTGTGTAAGTCCAAGCTGTTTGATACGACGCAGACGCTGAAAAAACGGATGTTCGATCAGGTCAAAGACGAGGTCATCAGGAATGGTGATGAAACCGTAAACAGGGTCGTTGAAGATCTTTCGTTTGTTGATGAGGGTAGCCAAAAAATATTTGATTTTGATATTTCACGCAAAGTAAAACAACTTTGCCTTCTTTTGCGTGAAACATTGCCTTAATTTGCGTGGACCAATGCGTATAAATACAATTATTTGTCAGGTCATCCGTTTGGTACAATGTTTGAACGCAAAAACCAATTAGAATTTAAACCAATATATGTCAGTAGTAAATATTTTATGGGCAGATGATGAGATCGATCTCCTGAAGCCTCATGTTATCTTCCTTGAAGAAAAAGGTTATGAAGTCTCCACCGCCAACAGCGGCGATGAAGCCATCGACCTATTAAAAACCAAACCTTTCGATATCGTTTTCCTGGACGAAAATATGCCTGGCCTGTCAGGCCTCGAGACGCTGAGTCTCATCAAAAACCAGCAACCCAACCTCCCGGTGGTGATGATCACCAAGAGTGAAGAAGAATTTATCATGGAGGAAGCCATCGGCTCTAACATCAACGATTACCTGATCAAGCCGGTAAATCCAAACCAGATCCTTCTGTGCCTGAAAAAGAACCTGGAAAACAAAAAACTCATCAGTCAGAAAACATCGTCAGCCTACCAGCAGGAATTCCGAAACATCGGTATGGAGATCACCAACAACCTGACCCACCAGGAATGGATCGACGTTTATAAGAAACTCGTTTTCTGGGAACTGGAGCTCTCAAAGTCGGACGACAACTCCATGCTCGACATCCTGAACATGCAAAAATCTGAAGCCAACAAGGTATTTTCACGATTCATCGAAAAGAACTACCAAAGCTGGCTCCAGGGAAAAACGACGGATCGCCCTACCCTGTCGCCAAACCTCGTAAAAGAAAGGGTCTTCCCATACCTGAATGACGAAGCTCCGATGTACCTGCTGCTGATCGACAACCTCCGTTACGACCAGTGGAAATCGATTCAACCTTTGATTGAAGAATATTACCGTGTCGAACGCGATGAGATTTACTACAGCATCCTGCCAACTGTCACGCAATATGCACGGAACTCATTCTTTTCAGGACTCATGCCCATGGAAATCGAGAAAAAATATCCGAAATACTGGGTCAATGAGGAGGATGAAGGCACAAAAAACCAATTCGAAGGGGAGCTGCTCGCCGAATACCTGAAGCGTTTCGGGAAAGACATCAAATTTTCATACAACAAGATCGTAAACCTGAATGCCGGCAAGCGTTTGCTGGAGAACTTACCCAACCTGAGCGGGAACAAATTAAACATCATTGTCTATAATTTCGTCGACATGCTTTCACATGCCAGAACGGAGATGGAAGTGATCCGTGAGCTTGCCGAAGACGAGGCCGCTTACCGTTCTATCACGGTCTCCTGGTTTGAGCATTCACCACTGTTTGAGATGATTCGTTTCCTTGCTGACAAAGGATATCCGATCATTATCACTACTGACCATGGCTCTATCCGTGTGCAGGATCCGGTAAAGATCATCGGCGACCGTAACACCAATACCAATTTGCGTTATAAGACCGGCAGAAGCCTCGACTACAACCGTAAGGATGTCTATGAGGTGATGCGGCCAGAAGATATTTTTCTTCCAAAAACAAATGTCAGCAGCTCTTATGTGTTTACCAGGGGGACGGATTTCTTTGCCTATCCGAACAATTATAACCACTATGCCAAATACTACAGGAACACCTTCCAGCATGGTGGCATTTCTATGGAAGAGATGCTGATTCCCTTCGTGAGCCTGAAAGCCAAATAGTTTTGTGATATGGAGTTGCTTTGCCAGAACCTGAATGACTTGCCGTCCATTGCGAGGGCTTTGCTTTCGGCATATCCTGATCGTCGTATCTTTGCCTTTTACGGGGGCATGGGTGCGGGGAAAACAACTTTTATCAAAATTTTATGCCAGGAGCTTGGCGCCGTGGATGAAGCCAGCAGCCCGACCTTCAGTATTGTAAACCAGTATCTTACCCCTGAGGGCTCGCGTCTTTATCATTTCGACTTTTACAGAATTAAGAAAGTTGAAGAAGCCTATGACATCGGTTATGAGAACTATTTCTTCAGTGGAGATTATTGTTTCATTGAATGGCCTGAAAAGATCACCGAACTTTTACCTGAAGATAGCGTAGAAGTGAGGATTGAAGAAACAGAGCCGGAAGGTTTAAGGAGGTTTGCTTTTTAGCCTCCCTGTTTCGTAACTTTACGACATGGCAGGCAATCAAAGATTTCTAAATCTCAGTGCTTCATCGCTGATGCCCCAGGAAGAAATGCTGGAGGTAGGCAGGAAACGAGGCAAACTCATCATCGGCATCCCCCGGGAGACGGTACTGGAAGAAAGGCGTGTGGCCCTGGTGCCGGAGGCCGTCAGCGTGCTGACACAAAACGGACACAAAGTCATCTATGAAGCCAAGGCCGGAATCCCTGCGCATTTCAGCGACATGGAATACACAGAAGCCGGGGCCGATATCGTTTTCAATGCCGAAGAGGTTTTTAAAGCCGATATCATCCTCAAGGTAGCACCACTTTCGTTCCAGGAAATCAATTATTTGAAAGGAAAGCAGACGGTGATCTCGAGTTTGCAAATGGGTACGCAATCTGCTGAATATTTCCGGCAACTCATGATCCGTAAAGTTACGACGATTGCCTTTGAACTCATCAAAGATAAAACGGGATCGTTTCCCATTATCAGGGCCATGAGCGAGATTGCAGGGACGAGCTCTGTCTTGCTTGCCGCAGAATACCTTAGTCATCCCGATTATGGAAAAGGAAGACTCCTGGGTGGTTTCCCTGGTATCACCCCGACTGAAGTCGTCATCCTTGGCGCCGGCGCCGTTGGTGAGGTCGCTGCCCGTGCAGCCATGGGAATGGGTGCCCTGGTTAAAGTCTTTGACAACAACATTTACAAGTTACGAAGGATACAGGACAACCTCAGCAACCGTGTATTCACCTCGATCATCCACCCGAAAGTTTTGCTGAAAGCCTTACGCACTGCGGATGTCGTAATAGGCGCCATCCATGCTCCGGCAGGCCGGACTCCCTGTGTTGTTACAGAGGCTATGGTCAGGGAGATGAAAAGCGGCAGCGTCGTGATCGATGTCAGCATCGACCAGGGCGGCTGTTTCGAGACTTCACGAATCACGACGCACTCGAATCCTGTGTATACAAAACATGATGTTACCCATTATTGTGTCCCGAATATCCCAAGCCGGGTGCCCAATAGCGCCTCATATGCTTTGAGTAATTTCTTTGTCCCGATTTTGCTCACCATGGGCGAAGAAGGCGGCATTGAACGCTTTTTAAAGATAGATTATGGCCTGTTGCAAGGTGTATATCTCTTCAATGGCATCCTGGTGAATAAGTTTATTGGGGAGAACTTCGGCATTCCAAGCCAGGACATCGAATTGCTTATGGCGGCCTTTGGCTAGGCCCCTCTGCCTATTCCAACTTCTTACGCCTTTTTCCTGCGCCGGGCTTTCTCGATGCCAAGCAACCTTAGCTCACGCCCGGTCTGGCCTGCAATAGACGTATTTTCCTCCGCCCTGCGGAACAAATAAGGCATGACATGCCGGACAGGACCATATGGGACATATTTTGCTACATTAAATCCCTCTGCAGCAAGATTAAAGCTTATATGATCACTCATGCCATATAACTGTGAAAACCAGATCCTGGCGTCATTCTTATCCAATTCGCTTTGCAGGATAAAGTCAGCCTGGATGCGGTTGCTGTCTTCGTTGTGAGAGCCATTGAAGACCATGACCCTGTCGATATTCTTTAAAGCAAGCAGCAAGGCCTCGTTGTAAGCATTGTCAGTAGCATCCTTGTCTTTGTGAATCGGGGACGGATAGCCCATTTTCAAAGCCCTTGCCCGTTCCTTTTCCATATAGGCACCCCTGACGAACTTCAGTCCGGCATAGTAATTGCCCTGCCTGGCTTTCTCCAGGGTGACTCCGAGAAAAACGGTACGGTCGTGGCGATACATCTGGAAGGTATTGAAAACGATAACCCGCTCCTTATTATATTTCGCCATCATTTCATCGACGACCTGATCGATAAACTTCTGATACCAGGAGTCCTCCGCATCGATAAGGATAGGCACACCAGCGTCAAAGGCTGCTTGGCATAAAATATTAACTCTTTGTCGGAAGTTCTCTCCTTCAGCCATGGCAGCAGCTGGCGGATTTTCCTGCTGACTAAGGATTTCAAGGGTATTGACATCACAAAAACCACTGGGTTTGAAAACAGCAAAAGGGATGTTGGGATCTTTCCCGGCATTGTCTATTGAACGAAGGGTTTCGGCCAGGGTGGCATTGATTTCTTCGAGTGAGCTACCCCCTTCTATGCTGTAGTCGAGGATGGCTTTGACGCCGAATTTCTGAAGTTTCCGCACGGCAGGTTCACATTCCGTAATGTTCACCCCACCCACAAATTGTTTGTAAACCGTTGGTTTCACGATCCAGTCCAGTGGGAAATGCAGTGCCAGTCCGGCTTTGAAGAAGTTATTTACAATACTGACGAGCCAGTTGCGCGACAGCACCCGGAACAGGAAAAAAGAGCTGTTGAGTTCGCTGTTGGACTTATAACGAAAAGCGTTTTCGGTATTTTCGAAATTGATCATGAGGATTCAATATTTTGAACGGCAAATATACTTATTCTTTGCAGGTATGCTAAAACATAGCTGTTTAGAATGTGTTATCACCTGGTCTCCTTATCACCCAATGTCATGCCGTCATGTAAAAGTAATTGGTAACTTTGCCCCTATGGCTAAAGCACTACATCAAACTGGCAGCCGTGTGAATTTCATCCGTGAATCGGACTGGACCGCGCTCAGCGCGCTGCTTTCCTCGGAAACCTACAGGCTCTCGAAGATTTTTATCCTTGTCGACAACAATACGCAAAAGCACTGTCTGCCCATTGTTATGGGGCTGATGCCTCATCCTGAGAACGTGAGTCATATGAGTATCCCGGCCGGGGAAGCATATAAATCCATTACTAGTTGCGAACGTCTCTGGGAAGAACTCTCAGAGAAAGGCGCCGACCGCAACTCCCTGCTGATCAACCTTGGCGGGGGTGTCATCTGTGACCTTGGGGGGTTTGTCGCCTCTACGTTCAAGCGAGGCATACGATTCATCAACATCCCCACGACTTTACTTTCACAGGTAGATGCCGCCATTGGCGGGAAAGTGGGCGTTGACCTGGCTGTGATCAAAAACCAAATCGGTTTGTTTGCGCATCCCTTGGGAATCTATATTAACCTTTCTTTTCTCGACACCCTTGATGAGCGGGAAAAGCGCTCTGGTTTTGCCGAAATGATCAAGATTGCGCTGATTGCTGACAAAGCGCTTTGGGAAGATTTTATCAGGATCGGGTATCCTGCATCGCTGACTGATGCGAACCTGATTTCACGGGTAATCAATATTAAGGAAAACATCACCGAATCAGACCTCTATGAGCGTGGTCCCCGCAAGACCCTAAACTACGGCCATACCACTGGCCATGCACTGGAATCCTGGTTCCTGTCGCCCGAGAGAGAGCGGATCCTTCACGGAGAGGCTGTCGCTGCCGGGATGCTGATCGAGTCGTGGCTCTCGGCCAGGCTGGGCGGGCTTTCTGATCATGAGTTCTCCGAAATAGACCAGTTTCTTTGTGACATCTTCCCGATGATCCAACTCACAGACATTGACCTGAAAGGCATCATAAATGGCATGGTCCATGACAAGAAAAACAGGATGGGCCGAAACAATTTCACCTTACTTGAAGGCATCGGCCATGCCATCACCGACAATTTTCCCGGCCCCGAGCTGATACAGGAAAGCCTGGAGTGGTATCAAAAACTAGGTTCCGGTGGCTGATAGCATTGATAATCCAGCCACTTCTACGGGCCCCGGAACCGGGAGCATCAAGATTTTCAACATCCCTAAAAAGCTCAGCGGGAGTATCAGCCTGCCTTCCTCGAAGAGCATTTCCAACCGCCTGTTGATCATAAGGGCATTTTCAGAACAGGATTTTCTCATAGAAAACCTCAGTGATGCTGATGACACCAGGATCCTAATGTCGTTGCTGCAAAAGATAAATCATCATCTGTCATCAGGACTGCATGAGCAATCCCTAACCCTTGACTGTGGCAATGCCGGCACTGCCTATCGTTTTCTGCTCCCCTATCTCGCAAACCTGCCCGGGGCATGGATCCTCAAAGGATCTGACCGCATGAAAGAACGACCTGTCAAACCACTTGTCGACGCCTTATTTCAACTGGATGCTTCGATAGAATATCTTGACAAAGAAGGATTTCCTCCTATAAAAATACAAGGAAAGACTTTGGAAGGCGGGACTGTCAGCCTTGACAGCGCTGCCAGCAGCCAGTTCACTTCAGCGCTCCTGATGTTGGGGGCTTTTTTGTCGGAAGGACTCACCATTAATATAACTGGCAAGACTGTTTCTCAGCCTTATGTGAAGATGACAGCCCGGTTGTTGGCGGAATTCGGGATCAGATCCAGAGTGCAAAGGGACAAAATTCAGGTTGAACCGTCTTCTTTCATTCCCAAAACACTGTCAGTTGAACCTGACTGGAGTGCAGCTTCTTATTGGTTTGAGTGGGTTTGTCTTGCAGAAGAATCGGAGATCCTGTTGAAAGGCTTGCATTTCACCGGCTTACAGGGTGATGAAAGCGTGGCAGGACTATTTTTCAGGCTGGGTGTTATTTGTGAAGACAGCAGCGAAGGACTGTTGCTTCGGAAAGGGAGCTGGCATAAGGAGCCTTTCACCTTTGACTTCACGCACAATCCTGACCTCGCCATGACGATGGCAGGCACCCTGGCGGGTTTGGAAATTCCTGGCTCGCTCAATGGCTTGAAGAACCTCATCATCAAAGAGAGTAACCGCCTGGAAGCCTTATGGCAAGAGCTCAGCAAGATGGGGTGTGAGGTAAGGATCACTGACGACAGCTTATCGATCACAGCCTCCAGGCTACAGAAGCCATCCGAAGCCTGTTTTACCTATGCCGATCATCGGATGGCCTTGTCGCTGGCGCCTTTGGCTGCGGTATTGGGCGAGATCAGCCTCTGTGACCCGGATGTAGTTAGTAAGTCGTACCCGGCTTACTGGGATGATCTTAGATCGCTAGGAATAATGACAGAATTCTGAGTCTAAGGTTTGGCTTCTATCAATATTACACTTAAGTTTGCATCACCATTAATTATTCTCACACCCAATGATCGTCGACCTCTTCATTCCTTGTTTTGTGGACCAGTTATACCCGGAAACCGCATTTAATATGGTGAAAGTGTTGGAACGTTGTGGTGTTGGGGTGCATTACAACCCTGAGCAGACCTGCTGCGGGCAAATGGCTTTCAACAGTGGTTATTGGGATGAAGCCAAAGCCATCGGTGAGAAATTCATCAAAGATTTTCCAAACGACAGGCCAATCGTAGGTCCTTCAGCTTCTTGTGTTGGTTATATCCGGAATTATTACCCCAAGCTTTTCCACAATACGGCTTTGCACAATGAATACAAACAAGTGCGGAAGAACATTTTTGAGTTCTCTGATTTCCTTGTCAATGTGCTCAAAGTCAAAGATGTTGGCGCAAGCTTCCCGCATACCATCACCTATCATGACTCCTGTGCAGCCTTACGCGAATATGGGATCAAAGAAGAACCCAGGATGTTGCTGGCGAATGTACGCGGGCTGAAGCTGGTTGAGATGAAGGAAAACGAGACCTGCTGTGGCTTTGGAGGTACTTTTGCTGTCAAATTCGAGCCTATCTCAACGGCAATGGCAGAACAGAAAATTGAAAATGCGCTGGAAACCGGCGCAGAATATATCGTCTCGACCGACCTGAGTTGCCTGATGCACCAGGAAGCCTTTATCAAAAAGCACAATCACCCGATCAAGGTGATCCATATTGCGGACGTGCTTGCTTCCGGATGGTAGCAGGAGACAGGAGATGCGAGGCATCTGTTACCTAAAGCTATTCATTATGAAAACCATGGTTTATTGCTGTATGATTGGCATCATGTCTCTTTTGACATTTTCATTTCATCAGGCAAAAGCGCAGCCTTATTCCCTCAAATTGGAAACAGTTTATGTTTGCCCAGGGACAAGTACTGTGGCAGTGTCGATGACGATACAATGCAATGAAGGGATCAGTGCCATGTCACTAAAGTCGAATTTTAACATCAGCAATTTAACTTATATTGGCACTACCTATGTAAATCCAAAATTTTCAAAATGGAGCAAGCCCGATACTTGGGGGATTTTACGCTATGCCAATACGCAGGGAACGCCCATGGGGAATGTCAGTCTCAAACTCCTGAAAAATGGGATCCAGCTTGGACAGACAATGACAGATGTCAATGGTTATTTCAAATTCTATATCACACAAGCGGCACTGTATATGCTGGTTCCACTATGCACCAAGCCCTGGGGCGGCGGGAATTCTGTGGATGCGCTGACAGTCCTCAAGCATTATACCGGGCAAGTCAGCCTCAACGGTATTTATCTGCAGGCTGCCGATGTCGACAATTCCGGTTTCGTTAACTCCAATGATGCCTTTTTAATCGCGAAACGGCATGTGGGGCTGATCAGCCAGTTTCCGATGAATAACTGGATCTTTTCAAACACAAGCATCGTCATTAACGACAATCAAAATCACACTTTGAGCCCTCTGGGGATTTGTGCAGGGGATGTGAATGGCTCGTATATTCCATAAGAGAGTCAGGCAACTATAAAAAAAAATCTTGTCTATATTGCGAAGTCTTATTCCCAGCCTCTTGAAAAATCCATCGTTTTTACCGCCACTGAATAGCTTTGTGGGCTTACTGCTGATCCTGCTGTTTTCAACTCAAATAACGACAGCCCAAACGAACATCTTCAAATTTGGCACGATCCATGTGGCCCCGGGCAGCAACACTGTCATCATGCCGATTACCATACAATGTCAAAGTGGGATTTCAGCCATGGCGTTTGAGTCAAATTTCAACGCCACATTGCTGACATATGTCGGAATGACCTATTCAAGTCCAAAATTTCTTATTGGCTCCTCACCCGTAGTTACGGTTCAGGCGGGAGGACATCTCAACTTCGCATGGTATAGCCTGGTTCCTCAGACCTTTGGGAATGACACACTACTTAAGCTCAAATTTCAATTTAACGGAAGCGGAAGTTCTGCCTTCGTTTTTGACACGCTGATTACCGGCTCTTGCGAAATCGACAGTAGCTTTAGTTCGACAGGAGTTCCGAATGTCCTTCCCTTTACTTTTGTCAACGGGCAGGTCGACAACCTCTTCCCCAAAGATGGCGGCATCACTGAAATAACATCACCCAATGCACTCTTGCCTCAAGGCGGGCCAACAACGGTTGTCGTCAAAGTAAGGAACTTCGGTGGCGACACGCTCAATTCAGTTCATGTCTCTTATCGCATCGACAACAACCCTGTGATCACACAAACGCTTCCGGGGACAATAAATTCGTTGGCTACCATAAATTTCAGCTTTTCTCCGGCGATCACGATCGCATCAGGAAGTCACAGCATTTGTGCCTGGACTACCTTGAGCACGCTTGATTCCAATGCCATCAACGACACCCTCTGCAAGTCTTTTTATATTATTCCTGTCGGGACGATACCTTATGTTGATGATTTTGAAGGACCCGGGATGTTTACGGCAGGAGGTACAGGCGGGACAAGCTGGATTCATGACACGGTAAATCCGGGCCAGTTTCCCAATTATGCCCATTCGCTCCATTATTTATGGGGGACTAACCTCAATATGAGCAGCGGCTATAGCAATAATGCCAACTGTACACTAAGCACACCCTTAATTGCTTTCAACGGAATTGTCAACGCCAGTCTCAGTTTCTGGATGAAACGCCATATTGAAAGTGGCATAAGTGGAAACGACGGCTGCATGTTGGAGTACAGCATCGACAATGGCAACAACTGGTTACTCCTGGGGACAGTCAACGACCCAAATGGTGTCAATTGGTATAATGGCACGATTGCGGCCACCACTCCGGCTTCACCAGCATGGACAGGCAATGCGGTGAACTGGATCAAGTCGAGCTATCAATTATCTATTTTTAATGCTCCTTTCAATGGGAATGTCAGATTCAGATTTCGGTTTGCGTCCAGTGCCTTCATCACGGATGCGGGTGTTTTTATCGATGACTTCCGGATCAGCAAAACCTATAACACAGACGCTGGCATCGACAGCATTTACAGTCCAAACGGAGCTGAGCCTGCCGGTGCCCCGCTTCATGTAAAAGTGAGAATCCATAACTTTGGCCTGAACAGCCTGACTTCAATCCCAATTTCTTATATTATTGGCAATTCACCCCAGGTCAACAGCCTGTGGATTGGGCTCCTGAATCCGGGGGATACCACCACCTATACATTTCCGCCCTACCCTGCTCCGCAAGGGAATTTTTGCATGAAGGCCTTTACCAGTCTTCCCAATGACAGCGCGCAATACAACGACACTGCCAGTACTTGTGCCTATGGGATTCCGGAATTCTCTGTGCCGTATCTTGACACTTTCGATTCAGCAACGAATCCTTGGTATACGGAAGGAGGCGTGAACAGTCCTTCACAATGGGAAAGAGGCAGCCCGATCAACGCAAGTATTAATGCACCCTATTCTGCCCCGAATTGCTGGAAGACCAAAATCAACGGCAATTATGCTTTTGTTGTTCATCCCGACATCCTGTATTCACCCTTGTTCAACCTGAGCAATGGCTATGACTCACTTGCCTTTTATCATTGGGTGGACACCTACAGCGGGGATAAATCCCGTGTTGAATTCCTGGCCATTGACAATAACGGCCAGAAAACCTGGAAAATCCTTGGCTCCATGGGCGACCCGAACAGCATCAATTGGTATAACAGCGGATCCAGTGGTTTCATCAACGATGGAGGCATGCCGGGCTGGCATCGTTCTGCTTATGACTTAACAATATTGCCTGATATCGCCAATCCAGTGCAGTTCCGCTTTTTCTTTTATTGTTATTATCCCAACAACCATAGCTTGCCCTATGCCGGCTGGGCTATTGACAATTTCGAGCTGACATCCGTGCTTAATCCGTATGCCGGAACCCTGGATCCTGCCCATAGCTTTTTGCAGATTTCTCCAAACCCCTGTGACAAACGTTCGGATATCCGTTTCGATAATCATGGAAGCGGCGAAGGAATTTTGAGCATCATCAATGGGACCGGACAGCAGCTATTTACAAAACAAACCGGGGTAAAAAAGGGATCCAACAAAATCAGCATCGACACCTCCGGATTCCCGCCAGGATTGTATGTTGTTTCCATTGAATTTCAAGGAAAACGGGTGACCCAAAAAATGATGGTTAGTCACTAATTATAATCATGCGCCAACACTACATTCATATATTCATATGAGAAAGAAATTACTATTATTTTGTTTGCTTATCTCACTTGCTTTTTCTGCCCACAGCCAATTCATCACTGCTTTCCATGAAGACTTTGAGTTACCTTCGTTGGGCGACAGCATGATCTCATCGCAGCTGGCAGTACCCGGCTCCAACGACTGGGGCAATAACAGCAGGATACACCAGGGCGTAAACAGCCTGCGTTGTGATTCATGCCAGGTTAAAACCGGAAAAACGACCTATCTGACGTCGCAATCATTCAGCACTGTCGGAAATTATTTTATCATCCTTACCTATTGGCAGATCTGCAAAGTAGACCCGCTTGACGGAGGTTATATCGATGTTTCTGCTGATGGTGGCCTCAACTGGACACAACTAACGGTAACTCAATATGTCAATAACAATACTCTTTTATCTCCCGGAGTCGGGTCATTTTATAACAATGGCAACAGATTTACCAACAGCTCCTATGGTTCGATCTGGTCACCGTCCTCACCGACGAGCTTACCGCTCAACACCTGGAATCGCCAGGAGACATTTGACATCTCCCTGCTGATCCCCAACTGCCCGAATGCCAAAGTCAGGTTTCGTTTACCGGATGGTGGGACACCCGGCCCCGGAGGCAGTCCGCCCAATGTCAACAACAACAGGGGATGGTATGTCGACAATGTGTTGGTAAAAATGTCATTTTCCGAGATGACGCCACCACAGCTTTCCCTCGCCAACCCAATATGGTCGGGGATTACTTTCAATCCAGGTCCTTACCTTGTTCATGCCAAGGCAAGCGATCTCAGCGGGATCTCTGCCGTAAAACTTATCTATACCCTCGATGGGGCCGCCACTGATACCCTTGTGATGAGTTACCAGGCAGCTGATACGAGCTGGACAGCCTCATTGCCCCATATGACCAATGCGAGTCAGCTTTGTTATTGGGTTATTGCCTATGATGCGGCTGCAGCGCATAACATGAGCTCTACCTTAGGTCCGGCGGCTTGTGTTTCTTTACAATATTCTGATCCCCTGCACCTACCTTTCAGCGACAATTTCGATGGGCCCCTTAATCTCTGGGAGGCCAGTGCTGCCTCGAACGGAAGCGTGTGGGAATGGGGAAGTCCCACCTATTCGACGACCAACTCAGCCCATTCCCCGCCAAAGTGCTGGGATGTGAACCTCAATTCAGCATTGACAAACAATGCTTTTTGTACGCTGACTTCGCCCACATTCGACTTTTCTAACGTGGTGAATGCCCGTCTTTCCTGCTGGATCAATTTTAATACCGAATCTGCTACCGACGGGTTCAGGCTTCAATACAGCACGGATATGGGCCTAAGCTGGACGACACTCGGACATGGGACCAACCCCAATGCTGACCTGCTCGGCGACAACTGGTACACCATCGGCAACTTAAACTATAGCGGGGAGCCTGCCTGGGAAGGCATGTCAAGCGGATGGACACGAGCAAGATACATACTGAGCGTATTAAACATGCAGACAAACCCTGTGCGTTTCCGCTTTCTGTTCCTTTCCAATTATACCTTTCCTTCCACTGGAATATCTGTCGATGACTTTTCCATCGCTGTCCCTTCTGCCCAGGAAGCCAGGGCTGAAGCACTGACAGTAGCCACTAACCAATGTGGCATGGGCCTGGAACCCGTCAAAATGAGAATCAAAAACATCGGTTCAGCCCCATTATCAGGCCTAACAGCTGGCTATAGAAAAGATGCCAATTATGCGGCTGTAACAGAAGTTGTCAGCTTCTCACCCCCACTGGCAGTGGGTGACACCCTCAGTTATACCTTTACAAACCCGGTCGATCTCAGTGTCAACGGTACTGATGCACTCTTCAATATGAAGGCATGGATAAGTGTGATCAATGACCCTGAACATGGAGATGACTCCGTTTCCCAGGTGGTTTACTCAAAATATACGCCCCAACAGCCAATCGTTAATAGTCCGTCCATTACCTATGGCACGTCAGCGCAGCTCACTGCCAACGCTGCATCGCCAGTAAGCTGGTATACCAGCCAGTCAGGAGGAAGTCTGCTCAGCTCAGGATTTACATATATCACAAATATACTATTTTCTGATACAGCATTTTATGCCCAGGCGATGAGTAATAGCGCTTGTGTTAGCAGCAGGGCAAAAGCCTCGGTCCATGTGGCTGCTCAACTCAATGATGACATGGCAGTATTGTCTGTCATCAGCCCTGTATCCGGTATCAGCCTTCAGCTTTCCCCGCCTGATACTGTTAAAATTATCCTGAAGAATTACGGAACAGCAACGGTAAACAACTGTATCCTGAAATACAGGATCAGTGGTCCCACACCTGATCAGAATGTGTCAGCCTCCTGTTCGTTCAGCATACAGTCGCTGAATACGGCGACCTTCACCTTTGCTGTCCCGGGCACATTCCCTATCACTGGTGTTTATATTTTAAAGGCCTGGGTTGAATATGCCGGCGACATGAATCACAGCAACGACAGCGCAACGGTAACAATTGAAAACATCATGCCACCTTATTGCACTTCAGGTGGTCAGGAGACCAGCACTCCCTATCAGATGAATATTGGCAATGTGACGATCAACAATTTAAATAATGGGATTGGCTTGCCTACTTTAAACAACCCGACCTGTATCCATAACTATACTGACTTCAGCAATCTCCCGCCCATACAGCTTAGCCAGGGACACGATTACAATTTCTCGTTTTCTGCCATTTACGGGACCGTCATTCATACGACGGTTGCCCGGGTTTTTGTTGACTGGAACCGTGATGGAATTTTTGATGAAGCAACGGAATCGGCCTTTAAGATTGCGCTTCCCTACGCCGGGCCTTATACAGGGCAGGCGAACATCCACATTCCTATGAATGCACAGCCAGGGACGACACGCTTCAGGGTGATCCTGCGCCAGGGGGCAGATCCGAACGGTATCCATCCCTGCGGTTGGTATAACTATGGCGAGACAGAAGATTATACCGCCAATATCTCTGCTTATCATCCCCTGGACGTTGGCATCAGCAAAATCGTTGAACCTCAGGCACCCTGCAACCCATTGGGAAATCCAGTTCTCAAAATAAGGATTAAGAATTTCGGGCAGTACAACATCAGCAACATCCCGGTGCATGCGCCAGACGGATGGTTTAACATTCCCGACACCCTGCATTCGGGTGATAGCATCGATGTTAATGTTGGAACCCTCGCCACTTCAGGGGCTGGCGTATATTCATTTAAAGTCTATACAGCATTACAGGCTGACAGCATCAAAACCAATGACACCCTAAGCTTTGTTGTCAGGACGCCACCCAATCCGGCAGGATCAATTAGCGGGCCCAGCAACATTTGTGCGGTGACGATATCTGCTGACTATTCTGTCCCTTTCATCAGCGAGGCAAGTGCTTATGCCTGGACACTTCCCCCGGGAATCTCAGGTTTCAGCAACACCAACCACATCTCGCTGACTTTTTCGCCCGGATATTCTTATGGAAGCATTTCGGTAAAAGGGACCAATGCTTGTGGTGAAGGAGTCAGCAGCCAGATGGTTATCAACCGATATCCGCTTCCGCTCGTCAATACCGGTCCTGACCAAAGCATCGACTCAGCTCTAGTCACAAACATAACAGCGACGGTAAGTGCTGGAACGCCGCCCTACCTCTATCACTGGAATAGCGGGGAAAGTACGCAAAATATCTCTGTGAGCCCGGCTCAAAACACGACCTACATTGTGACGGTGACGGATTCACACAACTGCAGTGCAACAGATACTGTCAATGTGAATATCATCAATCCCTTGCGCCTAAAAACTATCGCGCCACACCTGACTATTTGTCCCGGAAATTTCACTGTGCCTATTCTGGTTACACATTTCCTGGGGGTTGCCTCCGCTTCACTTACCCTCAACTATAACGACAGTTTGCTTACCTACCAGGGCTATCAGAACCTCGACGCCGGATTGTATCAAGGCGTTGTATTGGTGAACGGAGCTGCCGGGAAAGTCCAGCTGGCCTGGTATTCTCTCAACCCGATCAGCATCGACAGTGGAATCCTTGTTGCGTTTAAGTTTTATGGCTTAAGCGGGAGCAGTGCGCTCCATTGGGATCTGCAGGTCCAGGGAGCTTGTCAGTATACAGGCTATGATGAGTTAAACATCAAATCGATTTTCGTGGATGGCGCTGTCAGTTTTGGGCAATGCGGAAATATCAATGGTCATGTAAGTTATGACAACAGCTTGTCCACAGCGCTTTCCAATACCTATGTGAACGCTTCAGTGGCCGGAACTTTACTTCGTAAAGACACGACAGACAGCCAGGGTTTTTACCAGTTCACAGGTTTAAACAACGGATTTTACACGCTCAACGCGTCCACGCCGAAAGCCTGGGGTGGCGTAAATTCAATCGATGCGCTCACCATTATGAAATATTTTACGGGCGTCGTTAGTCTCAGTGGGATGAAGCTGCTTGCCGCAGATGTGAATGCATCGGGTTATGTCAACACGGTGGATGCCCAGCAAATTGCGCGTCGTTTTGTAAATATCATCAGTTCTTTCTCTGCAGGTGAATGGCTGTTTTCGCATGACACTACGACGATCGCCAACAACAATCATGTCATTCATTTAAAAGGGATCTGTGTCGGCGATGCCAACGGAAGTTATGTGCCTGGTGCAAAGGAAGGGAATATCCCACTTCTCTATACAAAAGGAAGGATCAGCCTGAACATAAACAATACAGTTGACATCCCGATTGTCATGGAAAATGAAACTGAAATCTCATCTGTTTCCATGGTCATGAATTACGATGCATCGAAAATAAAAATCAATCAGGTGCGGATGATTTCCGGGAAAGAAATTGTTTTTAATTCGACAAATAATGAATTAAGAATTTCGTGGTATAGCCTTGAACCATTACGAATTCACCCTGGCGATACACTCTTTATTTTACACGCTGAAATGACAGAAAGCGGCTTTGGTTTAATTCCAGAATTCAGCTTTGAATCGGGCACAGTATTTTCTGATTATGATGGAAATATAATTCCTGATTTAAAATTATTTTATCCTGAAATACATGCGGATTTTGAATTGCCATTTTTAGGACAAAACATCCCGAATCCTTTTTCATCATCGACGATTATTCCATTTTATCTTCCTTCTGAAGGGTTTGTCAGGCTAGAGGTTCTGGATGTGATAGGAAGAAACATTAATACCATTTCCGAACAAATTTTTTCAGCTGGATATCATGAAATTATTTTCAATAAAAACGATTTAAAGCAAGGAATATATTTTTACGAAATGGAGGTAAATATTGATGGAAATAATTTCAAAATGAATAGAAAAATGATATTGAACTATTAGGTACATAATTTGAATTTGCTGGAATATTGAAAACTGAAGTTTCGAATGGTTCCATAATTTAAATCAACGCGCTATAAAATGATAACATTAGATTATATTATTCAGATAAATTACAACAGCCATCCTTCGAATCCGCTCAGTATGACGGAGGAGGGCTGTTCTAAAGCTTAGTAACGTTCTTTATCCGTATATATATCACAAAGACATACGAAGCTTCAGTTATTCATTGTTTCGCACGGAGTTTTACTGTCTTTTACTCCGTGTGAAATAAAACAAAATATCATGAAAAAATCAATACAAATAATATTCATCCTTTTGTTTACAAGCATCAATCTTTTCGCCTCGCATTTTATGGGCGGGGAGATCACGTGGGAATGTTTGCCGAATGGGAATTACCGGTTTATCATGCGGGTTTACAGGGAATGTCAGGGGTGCAGCGCCTGTTTTCAAACCACGGAGTACCTGGCAACCAATGCGCCCGGTTTTCCATCGTCTGGCATTGCGATATCCTTATACCCGTCGGTTAACCTTGGAAAAAAAGATTTGTCACCTGCATGCAATGCCAATCCTGACTTTTATCACATCACTTGTTATCCGGCACCCTTTTATGCCAATACCGGAGCTGTAGAAGAATATACCTATACCACTGACTTAAACTATCCAAATGGCGTTGACTTAGCTGCGGGGCCGATTCCAGCGGGGGGATGGTATTTTGCCTTTTCAGGCAGTCTTCGTAACCCTTGTACAAATTACTACAACTCAAGCAACCAGGATTGGTGGCTGCGGGCTGTTATGTTTGCCTATCCCGGGCAGAGCCCTGACAATTGCTGGGACAACAGTCCGGTGTTTGGGGAAAAACCGCTGACGGTCAACTGCACCGGTTATCCTTTTACGTACAACCCGATAGGCAGCGACAAAGAAATGGATTCTCTTACGTATGAATGGTCAGCCCCGATGACTTCGCAAACGGCAGCCATGACAGGTAATGCACCTGGTTATTCTTATACGAGTCCTTTGCCCGGAACTGCTCAGAATGTCAATAATGTTCCTGCAATGGTGGATTTGCACAGAGGGGAAGTAAGCTTTACTTCTTTTAATTCCGGGGCTTTTATTACGGCATACAAAGTGACGGCGTTTAAATGCGGGACAAAAATCGCCGAGATATTCAGGGAGATGCAGATCGTTCTGCTCAATTGTCCGACAGGCCCATCCCAGACCAACAATCTCCCGCCCGACGTCACGCCTCCCTTTCAGAACCCTTCAACAGGTATTTATACTGAGTTTGTAGATACGGTTGTCGCCGGAAGCCTTGTTGACTTTAACCTCAACTGTGCTGATGCTCAGCTTCAAACCGATGGGACCACGCCACAAAACGTGAGTTTAGCAGCCTGGGGGACACAGTTTGGCAGTGGGTTTTCCAGCGACAGCAGCGGCTGTCTTCATCCGCCATGTGCAACACTCACGCCTGCCCCACCCATCACAAATACGGCAAGTTTGTCGACCCATTTCCGATGGCAGACCGACATCGTTCATATGCAAGCTCCAACGAGCTGTTCCCCTGCGCCCACCTATCGTTCCTATGATTTCACCTTTAATACTTCTGATGATTTTTGCCCGATCCCGGCTAAGTTTTACAAAAGAGTAACTATTGTGCTGAAAGAGCCGACCAATCCGCCTGCCGGTGCAGGGCCGATCAGCGGTCCGATTACCGCATGCAAGTCAGGCAACACCCTGACCTATACGGTTGCTCACATCGAGAATGCCCTTCATTACCACTGGAGTTTGCCCCCGGGCTTTAGCGGCAGCAGCACGACGAATACCATCGTGGTCACAACCAATGGCGCTATTACAGGGAATGTCAGCGTTTATGGGTATAATAATTTCTGGAACGGCCCGGCCTCCAGCCTGAATGTAAAAATTGTTCCGCTGATCAATGCCGGCCCTGATCAGACGATTTATTCCGGATCTTATGCCGTGCTCACGGCTACTGCTAACCTGGGAAATTCGCCCTATACCTATTCCTGGAGCAATGGATCGAGTAATGACTCCACGATTGTGATGCCTCTAATTAGCACAAACTATATTGTTACCGTGACGGATGCGGGTGGCTGTAAAAACATGGATACGGTGATGGTTCATGTGCAAAGCGGCGGAAACGTAGCAAAAGTGTCGCTTCCCAACGACACTTCCTGTGCCGGAATCATCAGTGTGCCAATTAAATTCTCGAATTTCCAGAATGTCGATTCATTATTTCTGAGCTTTTCGTACACCCCAAACCTAACATATACAGGTTATTCGAATGTAAATTCTTTATTCAACGGGGCCAGTTTCAGTGTCATGAGTCAAAACAACAAAGTGACGATAAAATGGCATTCACTTTCGGCGATTACTTTTGCTGAAATCCAGGCAGTTATTTTGCAATTTACTTACACTTACGGATCAGCGCCGATGGCATGGGAATTATTAACACCAGGAGCCTGCAGCATTTACAACAGCCTGAACCAGAGCTGTCCGTTGGGTGCACACGACGGCTCGCTAACGCCAGGAAGTTGTGCTACTTTGAGTGGAGATCTGCATTATACCAATTCACAGCAAACGGCACTAAAAAACACCCATCTTGATTTATACAGAAACGGCATTTTATTTGGGGGCACGATGACCCAAAACGATGGCTCCTTTATTTTTCCGAATCTGCCGACGGGATCCTATTCGCTGCAGCCCCAATGCACCAAGGCATGGGGAGGAGTGAATGCTGCGGATGCGCTGGCGATCCTGAAACATTTCGTAGGATTGTATAACCTTTCGAGTTTGCCAGCCAAGGCTGCCGATGTAGATCAGTCATCCTACATCAATTCACAGGATGCACTATTAATCGGAAGGCGTTTTGTGAGCCTGATAGCCACATTCCCGCTGGAAGACTGGGTTTATTGGAATACAACAATCCAGATCACAGATGCGTCAACCTATTTACTTCCAGTGAAGGCCTTATGTGCAGGAGACGCCAACGGCTCCTACATCCCCTAGCCCTCCCCCACTCACTCTCACTCTCACTCTCACTCTCACTCTCACTCCCACTCCCACTCCAAAAACTTTCTCAACCCCCAGCCAACCTAATTAAATTATGGTGTGTCTTAAACACTATGTTAAGGAATTGTAAATATTTCATACTTTTAGTGCTTAAAATTAAATTCAGGGAGACACCATGAAGCGAGTAAAATTACCATTTAAGAGACTGATTGACAATGCAGTTACTCCATTAATCACTTTTTTATTACTTGTTTTTATTGCCTTTTCAGGGCAGGCGCAACAGGTTAGCTTGTGTTACCCGATGGGAGCGGATTACTGGACAGGGACCTGTACCTCCTCAACAAAAGATCAGGCCAGCCTTGTAAAATGGACTTCAACTTCGGTAAATCCATTGTTGTATGGTTGGTTTATGTTTGATGTGTCTGCCATTCCGCTAACGGCAACAATTGACTCAGTTAAACTGGTCTATTTCTGTAATACCGCCTATGGGACAATGCAAACCGCTATTACCAAATTGACTTTGGATCCCACGAACCTGTCTACCAGTGGAAGTCAAATTTATGCGGCGATAGCAGCACCCTCATTTACCTATGTCACAGGTGCCTCGACAGCACTAATTGCTGATCAGAATTTATGGAAAACCTATGTTCTAGGCTCAGTTTCTACAAATCAAGCCAATATTGACTTAAAAAACAGCATTGCAGCGGGCAAATTTGCCGTGGGCGTTAAGTCCCCGACTGCCGGTGCCAATATCAGTCGCTGGGCCAGTGGCTGGGCTCAGACTAACTATGTGCCATATCTGCGTGTAAGGTATACCGCTGGAACCAACAATGATGCCGGAATAGATTCTATTACCAGCCCCAGGAACTTATATTGTGCCGGAACATATCCGATCATCGTGAAATTAAAAAACTATGGCGTTCTTGCGCTTACATCTGCAAAAATCAACTGGGCAATAAATTCTGTCAGCCAGACTCAATATAGCTGGACAGGAAGCCTCGCCCCGGGGTCAACGACCTATGTCACGCTGAATCCCGCCTATGTTTTTAACGGCGGAAATTATGTTATTACGGCCTCATCGACCCTTCCAAATAATGTTGCTGACGGAAGTCCCAATAATGACGGCAAGACTTTTATGATGTCGATTTTATACAAACCGGTCCTCACGCTAAATCCTGTTGACAAACAGGCCAATGTTGGCGACACCGTTGTTTACACTGCAGTCGGGACCCCGATAGGCGTGACCTACCAATGGCAAGTCAGCACCGATGGCTGTGTCACTTTTAGCAATGTGGTTAACAATGCTTTGTACACCAATGCTACTGCTCAGAATCTTAAAGTGAAGAATGTCTCCCTGGCAATGAACGGATATATGTACCGCTGTCTGATCAGTACTGTTTGTCCACCTGCTGCGGTGACCGACACGGCAGAGCTTTCGATCGGGCCACCCATCAGGGTATCTTTCACGCCTTCTTTTGCCTGCCCTGCGACCACCATTTCTGTACCGCTGATGGTCAGCAATATGTCGAACATCAGCTCGATCAGGCTTAACATAAATTACTCAAGTGCAGTTATGAACACGCCGACACTTGCAAACCTGAATGCTGCACTAACAGGGGCAAGTCTGGCAGGAAGCACACCCGGACATCTGGTTTTCAACTGGACGGGAACTGCGGCCAGCATTGCAAGCGGGAAAATCTGTGATTTTCAGTTTAACTTCATTTCAGGGAATAGCAATTTGGTGTTTGACACCATTACTTATGCTTCTACGGTGAATACCGGAGGTTGTAAATTTGTTGGAGGAGGAGGCATTCATCTCCCTGCGAATTTCATTAATGGAACAGCTTCAAATAACAATCCTTCTTTTTTAACCGGGACAAGTGATCCACCTTTCGTAGAAACTACCGACTATGGAGGATCCGCTTTGTTCTGGGCTGTTGTCAGCGGATCTCCAACCTTACAGTGGCAATATAGTGTCAGTCCTTATACTGTTTGGACGGATGTGCCTATTGATTTAAGTATTTATCCATACGGCGCACACAATGACACTTTGTGGGTCATTAATGCTTTACCGGCAATGGATAATTATAAATACCGACTGAAAGCCACGGCATGCGGCAATACGATTTATTCAAACAGTGCTATCTTTCACGTGAAGCTTACTGTAAAAATGACCCTCGACACCACCTATGCTTGTCACGGGGATACAGTTATTATGAACTGCAAGGTCAGGAACCTTATCAATGTGGCCTCAATATCGGCTTCCTTTTATTATAAAATGTCTGCGCTGCAATTCATCGGCTTTATTCCAGTAACCTATCCGGCCGGGGTACCTGCGGTTGTGCCAAACAATGTTAACAACGTTGTTGCACCAGGTGTGCCAGCTACTGGTTATGGTGCAATTTTAGTCGGATGGTTTTATTTAAACGGGATGACTTTAGCTAATGAATCACCTTTTATCAAAGTTAAATTTAAATTCCTATCAGATTCTGCCAGACTTAAATGGGATTCCTGGAATATTGGGGCTTGTGAAATTTCCGATCCGGACGGCAATGTCTTAAATTCAGTTTTCAATGATGGTTTCATTTTGGATAAAGCACCGAAGGTAATCCTGAATCCTGTTGCCCAGACCATTGCTGCAGGCGACACCGCAACCTACGTTGCCAGTGGAAGTGGTTATGGCGGGATCACTTACCAATGGCAGGTAAGTACCGACGGAGGCACTACCTGGACTAACATTTCTGCCTCAGCCATTTACACAGGAGTTACCACCAATATTTTGAAAGTCAGGGGTCCAACCCAAACACCCTATAACAACTACAAATATCGCTGTAAGATAAGCGGATACTGTACCCCGGTATACACCAATGCGGTTTTACTGACAGTGACGCCTCCTCCGGTAAAGTTTATTATCCCTACGATCTATACTTGTTTGGGAGATACGGTCTTTGTCAATTTAAACACCCAGGATTTTACTTCAATTTCGGGATTTAACCTCAAACTCAGTTACGCCAATGCCAGCCTGACTTATATCAGTTACAAAAACAAACACGCTGTCATTAACACAGGAACTTTGACTGTTGGAAATGCAGTCCCTGGCTATGTCACTATTAGCTGGGCAGGAACAGCGGGTACCCTGGCATCAGGAACCTTATTGACTTTGAAATTCACCACGACAACGCTTTTGAGTTTAAGCCCGGTCCCGTTTATTCCCCAGGCCTCACCAGTTACCTATGTCCCCTCAAATGCTCTTGTACCAAAATACACGAATGGCAGCGTCAGTACTAGTTCGCTTCCTTCACCACATAATGTCGTCACACCCAGTCCTGCCAACGGACATTTTTGCACAGGAGGATCAGGCGTGCAGATCGGTCTTGACAACACAAACCTGGGGATTAACTATGGCCTTTACCTCAACGGAGTGGTAATTCCTGCGGAAAGCAGCGTTCCGGGAACAGGGATGCCCATGTTTTTTGAAGGATTATATAATACGAATAATGGTATTTATACAATCATTGCAACAGACGCCATCAGCGGTTGTACCAGGAGCATGGACGGGCAGGTTATGGTTGTGGCAGATGTTGCGCCAACTGCACTTACAGTTACCGGAGGCGGTTCTTACTGTATTGGAGGAACAGGTGTAAGCGTGGGTGTCGGCGGAGCTACAGACGTTAATGTTCGATATATCTTATACCGAAATGGTGTCCCGGCAGATTCATTGATGGGCATTGGTTCTGCGTTGAATTTCGGCGTACAGACCATTACCGGAACCTATGCAGTAAAAGGCAAAAATGCTTTGGGCGGCACCTGCTTGGCAGACATGAGCAATACCGTTGCCGTAACGGTAAACACCCCGCCAAACATCACCAATACCCCCGGAAACCAGTCAGTTTGCCACAATACAAGCACAACAGCTGTCAATTTTGCCGCAGACATTGCCGGAACCACTTATTCCTGGACTTATACACCCGCTGTGCCGAGCATCGGGATTAGCAGTCCGGGCACTGGTAATATCGCAGGGTTTAACGCACTCAACGCCACAGGAACTGCTATAGTCGCCACTTTCACAGTTACCCCCACAGCCAATACCTGTCCCGGACCTGTAAAGACCTTTACCATCACGGTGAATCCATTACCGACCGTATCGATCACGGCAATCAGCCCGAATACTGTTTGTAAAGATGCAGTTCCCTTTGCGTTGACTGTGACTCCAACGGGCGGAACTTTCACCGGGAGCACGGGTATTAACAACCCCAGTGCCGGGATGTTTAACCCTGCCCTGGCTACTGCAGGACTTCAGACTGTCAATTACAACTATACAAATCCGGTTAGCCTTTGCCAAAATTCAAATAGCAAAACGTTTACCGTTATTGTCCAGCCAAAGATTACCGGCACGGTGAGATATAAAAATTCGGTTCAGACGCTGATGGGGAATGTCCTCATCAACAGGGTTACTTATCCAGGGCTGGTTGCTGTTGACAATACCACTTCTTCTATTGTTGACGGGTCATATGGATTCAAATGCAGTGCAAGCGGAAATTACAAACTTAACCCTTCAACAGTTCGGGTTTGGACAGGAGGTATAAATGCCAGTGATGCTTTGCAAGTCCAGCGGTATACTGTCGGTCAGATAAAACTGTCGCCCGTAACAAAAAAAGCTGCTGATGTTAACCTGAGTAATACCATTTCCACGGCTGATGCTTTGCTGATCGCCAGGCGCGTTGTCGGGCTAAGTACTTCTTTTCCAGCAGGTGATTGGGTTTTCGTAACGGATACTGTTGCACTTCAGGCAACAGATGCCATTCGTACGATCTATGGCATCAAAATAGGAGATGTGGATAGTTCTTATATCCCGAACATCGCCCTCAAAACGGAACCCGGACTAAGACTTGAAACTTCAGGTGAGCTGAAAGTTGAGGAATTAAAGACATTTGAGATCCCGCTCTACCCTGAAATGCCACTTAGACTGGGTGCCATGACGATCGTTTTGGATTATCCCTCAGAATACCTGGAAGTGATGGACATCAAATCGACCCTGGAGAACTTTATCTATAACATTGACCGCGGAGAGATCCGGATTGCGTGGTTCAGCGCAAATCCAGTAAATTTCGACAGGGATCATCCTTTGTTTTTGATACAGGGAAGGATCAAGGGCGGGGCTTCTGCCACCGCAGACCTGCAACTTGAAGCAAATATCGAATGTGAGATCAACGCTGCCGATGGTCGTATTTTGTCGCCACCCACACTTCATTATCCAAGGATAGAATTAAAAACAGCCTCACCATCGTTTATGGTCCCTGATGAGCATAGCTTTTACCTGGGGAATAACTTCCCGAATCCTTTTTCAAAGATTACAGAAATCCCCTATTACCTGCCTGAGACATCCAGGGTAAAAATCACCCTCATGAATCTTGTTGGCGAGGAGATTGCTGTAATTTATGACGGGAATCAGTCGCAAGGCATATACAACCTTAGTTTTGACGGAAGTAAACTATCCGCCGGGATGTATGTATACCGCATGACAGCATCAGGTAATAACGGATCATTTGACCAATCAAGGATGCTGATCATCAACAGATAGCTTAGGGGGGGAATCTGGTCTATCTATTTTTTAAACTGAAATTATTATTAGAATGAGGAAGCTCTATATTATTCTGTTTTTTTTAATCGCAGCGGCTGGTGCCAAGGGACAAACAATTTGGGTCCAAAATACAAATGTGTGTTGTGGAGACACTTTTTACCTGAATATCCCAGGAACTTTATTGGGAACATTTGGCTCTGCATCAATTCATATTTTATATGACAGCACACGTTTTAGTTTTAAAAGCGGGGCTATGCTACCCTTGGCAAATCCTTATTATTCTGACTTACAGGTCAATCCATTAATCGGCACGGCGAGTCAGGCTGTTATAAACACCTATCCTGCAACGGGTGGGAACAAAAAACTCAGTCTGGGTTGGTTTAATGTATCTCAAAACTACAATGTCGTTAATGAATGGTTGTTTAAAGTCCGATTTATATGCATCTGTAATCCATATAGTGCTACACCTGCCGTTTTTAGCTTTACTACAGGATATTATGGCGACAATTCGGAAATAACGGATATCAATGGGAACGTAATCACAACGACCTATACAGCAGGATCTGTCACACAATTGCCTTTGCCAGCGGCTGCAGGCATCATCACGGGCCCGGCAACTGTTTGTCAGAATACGTATCAAACCTATTCGGTTCCGGCAATTGCCAATGTGAGTCCACCGGACTATCATTGGGCAGTGCCAACGGGAGCGACAATTATTTCCGGACAAGGGACGACCTCGATACAAGTTCATTTTACCTCTACTACGACAACACCACCCATTTCGGTTTATGGCTCTAATTCCTGTGACAATGGCGCTTCCTCAACAAAAGCCGTTGTGATAAACCAGGCACCGATCCCGAACTATCCGGGTCAGTCAGTAGTTTCCGGAAACCAGGCAACGCTCAATGGGACAGTCACGCCAGCTGGCACCTATACTTATGTTTGGGCTCCGGCAGCAAAACTCTCAACGCCATCTACAGGGGCGACTCCAACCACAACCTTCCTCACTACGCCTCAAACCTATACTTGCACGGTAACCAACAGCGTGACAGGTTGTGATTCAGTTTTTGCAGTTATTGTTAACGTTACAGGAATTCCGCTGGCGATCACAGCGACTTCTGCAAGTCCAACCGCTACTTGCCTGGGAGGTACCATCAACCTTAGTGTCACCGCACAAGGAGGCACTGGCAGCTATACCTATGCCTGGTCGAGTAATCCTGTTGCCAATGCAGGCATGAGTAATACCACCACAGTCACCCCGACCAGCACACCAACTGTTGCCGGATCCTATATTTATACGGTTACTGTTACCGATGCGGTTAGTCTTTTGACCGTGACTCAAACATTAGCGGCAGTTACTATTTATCCAAATCCCAGTGGGTCAATTAGTTCTCAAACCAATGTGAGTTGTTTTGGAAATAGTACAGGCACCGTAACTATCGCAGGCAGCAGTGGAACAGCTCCATTCCAATATAGCATTGACGGAGGAACGACTTACCAGGCCAGCGGCACTTTTAACAACCTGGCTGTAGGTCCTTATTCTGTCACGATAAAAGACATCCACAATTGTACGGTAACAGTGCCTGTGACTATAACCCAACCAGCTGCGGCCTTGTCATCTTCAATTACGGCAGGACCTGTTAACGTCCTATGCTTTGGATTGGCTACAGGCTCTGTAACTGTTGCAGGGGCAGGCGGAACAACAGCCTATCAATACAGTATTAATGGT